>OJTV01000030.1_pt1 | contig 38727 bp, 34 predicted proteins | sample 1599791 | NCBI WGS metagenome assembly OJTV01 (sample SAMN04436617, study PRJEB24849) | human gut metagenome | biome: human gut; feature: NICU; material: stool | host: Homo sapiens | place: USA: Saint Louis, MO | collected 2011-02-17 | reverse complement strand
AGCTGGATTTGCAGGGCATTGCCGACAATCTCGATGGCGTAAAAGTTGTCTTTGTCTGTAGCCCGAACAACCCGACCGGACAGATTATCAACCCGCAGGATATTCGCACCCTGCTGGAGATGACGCGCGGTAAAGCGCTGGTAGTTGCCGACGAAGCCTACATCGAGTTCTGCCCGCAGGCGACGCTGGCTGGCTGGCTGGAAGAGTATCCGCACCTGGTCGTGCTGCGTACGCTGTCAAAAGCCTTTGCCCTTGCGGGTCTGCGCTGCGGATTCACCCTGGCGAATAAAGAGGTCATCGACCTGCTGCTGAAAGTGATCGCCCCGTACCCGCTCTCAACGCCGGTTGCCGATATTGCGGCACAGGCGCTGACGCCACAGGGGATCAACGCGATGCGCGAGCGCGTGGCGCAAATTCTGGAGGAACGTCAGTATCTGGCGGCCGCCCTGAAGGATATCCCTTGCGTGGAGCAGGTATTCGACTCGGAAACTAACTACATCCTGGTGCGCTTCACCGCATCGAGTGCCGTATTTAAATCTTTATGGGATCAGGGCATTATCTTACGAGACCAGAATAAACAACCTTCCCTGAGCGGGTGCCTGCGCATTACCGTAGGCACACATGCAGAGAGCCAGCGCGTGATTGACGCCCTGAAAGCGGAGAAAGTATGACCCAGAAGATCCTTTTCATCGATCGTGACGGCACCCTTATTTCGGAGCCACCAGCCGATTTTCAGGTCGACCGATTCGACAAGCTGGCTTTTGAACCGGACGTGATCCCGGTGCTGCTCAAGCTTCAAAAAGCAGGCTTTAAGCTGGTGATGATCACCAACCAGGACGGTCTGGGTACCGACAGCTTCCCGCAGGCAGACTTTGACGGCCCGCATAATCTGATGATGCAGGTGCTGACCTCTCAGGGCGTGGTATTTGATGAAGTGCTGATTTGCCCGCACATGCCGGCCGACGAGTGCGACTGCCGTAAGCCAAAGGTGAAGCTGGTAGAGCGCTATCTGGCTGAAGATGCGCTGGATAAAACCAACAGCTATGTCATCGGCGATCGCATCACCGATATTACGCTGGCGGAAAACATGGGCATCGCGGGGCTGCGCTACGACCGTAACAACCTTAACTGGGCGAAGATTGGCGAACAGCTGACAAAACGCGACCGCTATTCCCACGTTGAGCGCAACACCAAAGAGACGCAGATTGACGTGAAGGTCTGGCTGGACCGTGAAGGCGGCAGCAAGATCCACACCGGCGTCGGTTTCTTCGATCACATGCTGGACCAAATTGCTACCCACGGCGGTTTCCGCATGGAAATTACGGTAAAAGGCGATCTCTACATAGACGATCACCACACCGTAGAAGATACCGGCCTGGCGCTGGGTGAAGCCCTGAAGCTGGCGCTCGGCGACAAGCGCGGCATTAACCGTTTCGGCTTTGTCCTGCCGATGGATGAGTGTCTGGCGCGCTGCGCGATGGACATCTCCGGTCGTCCGCACCTGGAGTATAAAGCCGATTTCACCTACCAGCGCGTGGGCGATCTGAGCACCGAAATGGTGGAGCACTTCTTCCGCTCACTGTCCTACACCATGGGCCTGACGCTGCACCTGAAGACCAAGGGCAAGAACGACCACCACCGCGTGGAGAGCCTCTTCAAAGCCTTTGGCCGTACCCTTCGTCAGGCAATTCGCGTAGAAGGTGACGCCCTTCCCTCGTCGAAAGGAGTGTTGTAATGAACGTGGTCATTCTGGATACCGGATGCGCCAACCTGAACTCCGTCAAATCGGCGATTGCGCGCCACGGCTATGAGCCGATGGTAAGCCGTGACCCGGACGTGGTGCTGCGCGCCGACAAACTCTTTTTACCGGGCGTGGGCACCGCGCAGGCGGCGATGGATCAGATTCGCGAACGCGAGCTGGTCGACCTGATCAAAGCCTGTACCCAGCCGGTGCTGGGCATTTGTCTGGGCATGCAGATCCTGGGCCGTCGCAGCGAAGAGAGCAACGGCGTTGACCTGCTGGGCATTATTGACGAAGACGTGCCGAAAATGACCGATCGCGGCCTGCCTCTGCCGCATATGGGCTGGAACCGCGTTTACGCCAAAGCGGGCGACCGGCTGTTTCGCGGCATCGAAGACGGCGCGTATTTTTACTTCGTGCACAGCTACGCCATGCCGGTGAACGTGAATACGATCGCTCAGTGCACCTACGGTGAGGCGTTCACGGCGGCCGTACAGAAAGACAATTTCTTCGGCGTGCAGTTTCACCCGGAGCGCTCTGGCGCCGCGGGCGCGCAGCTGCTGAAAAACTTCCTGGAGATGTGATGATTATTCCCGCATTAGATTTAATTGACGGTACGGTTGTCCGTCTGCATCAGGGCGATTACGGCCAGCAGCGCGACTACGGAAACGACCCGCTGCCGCGTCTGCAGGATTATGCCGCCCAGGGTGCGCAGGTACTGCACCTCGTGGATTTGACGGGCGCGAAAGACCCGGCGAAACGCCAGATCCCGCTGCTTAAACAACTTGTTGCGGGTGTTGATGTGCCCGTCCAGGTCGGTGGCGGCGTGCGTACGGAAGATGACGTCGCGGCGCTGCTGGACGCTGGCGTGGCCCGCGTGGTGGTGGGTTCAACCGCCGTGAAAGATCCTGAGACCGTGAAAGGCTGGTTCCGCCGCTTTGGCGCCGATGCCCTGGTCCTGGCGCTGGACGTGCGTATTGATGAACAGGGTAATAAGCAGGTGGCCGTTAGCGGTTGGCAGGAAAATTCCGGCGTGACGCTGGAAGAGCTGGTCGATATCTATCTTCCCGTTGGTCTGAAGCACGTGTTGTGCACGGACATCTCCCGGGACGGAACGCTCGCGGGCTCCAACGTCTCGCTGTATGAAGAGGTCTGCGCGCGTTATCCGCAGGTAGCGTTCCAGTCTTCTGGCGGTATCGGTGATATAGAGGACGTGGCCGCGCTACGCGGTACCGGTGTTCAGGGTGTGATTGTGGGCCGGGCCCTGCTGGAAGGTAAATTTACTGTGACGGAGGCGATTCAATGCTGGCAAAACGGATAATCCCTTGCCTGGACGTACGCGATGGTCAGGTCGTGAAAGGCGTGCAGTTCCGCAACCACGAGATCATTGGCGACATCGTCCCGCTGGCAAAACGCTATGCCGATGAAGGCGCCGACGAGCTGGTCTTTTATGATATCACCGCTTCCAGCGATGGCCGCGTGGTCGACAAAAGCTGGGTGGCACGCGTGGCGGAAGTGATCGACATTCCATTCTGCGTGGCGGGCGGGATTAAGTCCGCTGACGACGCCGCCAAAATTCTCTCCTTTGGCGCCGACAAGATTTCTATCAACTCCCCTGCCCTGGCCGACCCGGAGCTCATTACCCGCCTTGCAGATCGTTTTGGCGTGCAGTGCATTGTGGTTGGGATCGACACCTGGTATGACGCCGCAACGGGCAAGTACCACGTAAACCAGTACACCGGGGATGAAAGCCGCACGCGCGTGACGCAGTGGGAAACGCTCGACTGGGTGCAGGAAGTGCAGAAGCGTGGCGCGGGCGAGATTGTCCTCAACATGATGAACCAGGACGGCGTGCGTAACGGGTATGACCTCGGGCAGCTGAAAAAAGTCCGTGCGGTCTGCCACGTTCCGCTGATTGCCTCCGGCGGCGCGGGCACCATGGAACACTTCCTGGAAGCCTTCCGCGATGCGAACGTGGACGGCGCGCTGGCCGCTTCCGTGTTCCACAAACAGATTATTAATATTGGTGAGTTAAAAACGTACCTGGCCGACCAGGGCGTGGAGATCAGGGTATGTTAACAGAGCAACAACAGGCGCAGCTGGACTGGGAAAAAACGGACGGATTACTGCCGGTGGTTGTCCAGCATGCCGTCTCAGGCGAAGTGCTGATGCTGGGGTATATGAACCAGGACGCGCTGGCGAAAACAATCGACAGCGGCAAAGTGACCTTCTACTCGCGCACGAAACAGCGCCTGTGGACCAAAGGCGAGACCTCGGGTCATTTCCTGAACGTGGTCAGCATGGCGCCTGACTGCGACAACGACACTCTGCTGGTGCTGGCAAACCCAATCGGTCCGACCTGCCATAAGGGCACCAGCAGCTGCTTCGGTGAGACGAGCCACCAGTGGTTGTTCCTGTATCAACTGGAACAGCTGCTGGCAGAGCGTAAAACGGCGGATCCTGAAAGTTCCTACACCGCGAAGTTGTACGCCAGCGGAACCAAGCGTATCGCACAGAAGGTGGGTGAAGAAGGCGTTGAGACCGCGCTGGCCGCGACCGTGCATGACCGCGAGGAGCTGACGAATGAAGCGTCTGATTTGATTTACCACCTGCTGGTGCTGCTGCAGGATCAGGAGCTGGATTTGACGGCAGTGATTGAAAATCTTCGCAAACGTCACAAATAAAAAAACCGGGGATATTCCCCGGTTTTTTTATCTGCAAATCAGGCTTTGGGTTTGTAGTTGCGCAATGCGTTGCGGCCCAGCACGAAGCCTGAACCGATAATGCCACCCAGCAGAACCGCAAGAATCAGAACAACCGCTTTTTTCGGGCTGTCACGACGAATAGGCAGATCCGGCTTCATCACGTAACGATAAACGTGGATGGAATCAGGGTTTACGTTAAGATTCTGAATGTCCAACAGGTTTCGTTTAGTCTGGTAATATGCGGTAGAGAAGATCAGCGGCCGAGACGACTCATTATCAATCATCGATTTCAGCCCCTCGCTGCCCAGCAGGAACATCGTTTCCTGAGTAACTTCCTGGGTTTGCTGAATTTGTGGCGAGGAGACTTTCGCTGCTTCAGCATTTTTTAACGCCTCAGCAATCTGCTTGATACGCAGATCTTTTTGCTCCTGAGCGACTTTCTCCTGAGTTAATAGAGAATCGTTAAGAGTTTTAATCTGCTCCTTAATATTGTCTTTAAGGTCTACAGCAAGTTCTTTTGCCGTTTGCTCATCAACCTGCTGGATGTACTCCGCCAGCTGCTTTTGAGCAGCTTCTGCAGATATACTGGTGTAAGAAACAGTTAACGGAAGTGGCTGTCCTTTAACAGTAGGTTCAATACTAAGTTTTTCAGGTGCAGCCTGATTCTCCAGCGCTTGCGACAATGCTGAGAATGAGGAGCTAAAACGCCCAATAGCACGCGTTTGGTTGTCAAGCATTGTTGGTGCTGCAGCACCATAAAGGATGTTCAATGCATTGGAATAACTAGCGATCTGGGCCGCATCTGGTTGCGTAATAATCGCACTTGAGGTCCATTTTTCCTTCGCGACAGTGAGATATCCAATTGCCAGGGCGATACCAACAACAATAAAGGCTGTTACAACCCACTTCCCACGCCACAGCTGCAGCACTAAATCAAATAAATCAATTTGCTCCGGGTCATTGCTTCGGCTGACCTGGCTATTGTTGTTTTGCGTCATACAATCCCTAACAGATGAAAAAGGGCAAACATAATTTTGTTTGTATAGTTTATCCATTACTGGCGATTTTTCTATAAGAATCCGATGAGTTAAATCGGAAAGATGGGTTATGTAACTTACATCCTTCGCGCTATCATAGACGTCATCTGGTGCGCAATCGCATCTGTAAGAATATGGGTTTATGAGGGAAGCTATGAAATTTTTGGTCACGGGCGCTGCAGGTTTTATCGGTGCGAATGTCAGCAAACGCCTCCTCGAGGCTGGTCATCAGGTTGTTGGGATCGATAACCTCAATGATTACTACGATGTCAACCTGAAGCTGGCGCGCCTGGAACTGTTAACATCTGAGCGTTTCACCTTCCATAAGCTGGAGTTAGCCGATCGCGAAGGTATGGCGGAGCTTTTCGCGCGCGAGAAATTTGATCGCGTGATTCATCTGGCCGCGCAGGCGGGCGTCCGCTACTCCCTGGAAAACCCTCACGCATACGCGGATGCCAACCTTATCGGCCATCTCAACGTGCTGGAAGGCTGCCGCCATAATAACGTTCAGCATCTTTTGTATGCCTCATCCAGCTCCGTATATGGCCTCAACCGCAAAATGCCCTTCTCGACTGACGATTCCGTGGATCACCCGGTCTCACTCTATGCCGCGACCAAAAAAGCCAATGAGCTTATGTCGCACACCTACTCGCATCTCTACAATCTGCCGACCACCGGTCTGCGCTTTTTCACCGTGTACGGTCCGTGGGGACGCCCGGACATGGCGCTGTTTAAGTTTACTAAGGCGATCGTTGAAGGCAAAAGTATCGATGTCTATAACTACGGTAAGATGAAGCGCGACTTCACCTACATTGATGACATCGCTGAGGCCATTATTCGTCTGCAGGATGTTATTCCTCAGCCAGACACAAACTGGACCGTTGAGACCGGCTCTCCGGCAACCAGCTCAGCGCCTTACCGGGTTTACAACATCGGTAACAGTTCGCCAGTAGAACTTATGGATTACATTACCGCGCTGGAAGACGCGCTGGGTAAAAAAGCGGAGAAAAACATGCTGCCTCTCCAGCCAGGGGACGTACTGGAAACCAGCGCAGATACTAAAGCGCTGTATGACGTGATAGGGTTTAAACCGCAAACCTCAGTCAAAGATGGCGTGAAGAACTTCGTTGACTGGTATCGCGATTTCTACAAGGTCTGAAAATAAAAACCCGGCAATTCAGCCGGGTTTTTTACAGGATAAAGCTGAGAATCAGTCGCTACCAAACAGATCGCGGGTATAAACCTTATCCGCCACGTCAGCCAGCTCTTCCGCCATGCGGTTTGAAATGATGACATCAGCTTCTTTCTTAAAGGCGTCCAGATCGCGGATCACCCGCGAATTGAAGAACTGATCGTCCGGCATGGCAGGTTCATAGATGACAACCTCAACACCTTTCGCCTTAATGCGCTTCATGATCCCCTGAATGGAAGAAGCACGGAAGTTATCGGAGCCACTCTTCATGATCAGACGGTATACGCCGACGACTTTCGGTTGACGCGCAAGGATGGAATCGGAGATGAAATCTTTACGTGTACGGTTAGCATCAACAATCGCTGAAATCAGGTTATTTGGCACAGCCTGATAGTTTGCCAGTAGTTGCTTAGTGTCTTTTGGCAGACAATAGCCACCGTAGCCAAATGAAGGGTTGTTGTAGTGATTACCAATACGCGGATCGAGACACACTCCTTCAATAATCTGACGGGTGTTCAGTCCAAGACTCTCTGCGTAGCTGTCGAGCTCATTGAAATAAGCCACTCGCATTGCCAGGTAGGTATTCGCGAAAAGCTTGATCGCCTCCGCTTCGGTGGAATCCGTGAACAGCACCGGAATATCTTTCTTCACTGCGCCTTCCTGAAGCAGCGCGGCGAAACGTTCAGCGCGCTCGGAGCGTTCGCCAATAACGATACGCGAAGGATGCAGGTTATCGTAAAGCGCTCTTCCCTCACGCAGGAATTCTGGCGAGAAGAAGATATTATCAATGCCAAACTTTTCTTTAATGGATTTGGTAAACCCAACAGGAATAGTCGATTTAATGACCATCACCGCATCAGGGTTGATCGCGATAACGTCTTTGATCACCGCTTCTACAGTTGAGGTGTTGAAGTAGTTGGTTTTAGGATCGTAGTCAGTAGGCGTCGCAATGATGACGTAATCCGCATCGCGGTATGCATCTTCTTTATCTGTCGTGGCGCGGAAATTCAGCGGTTTATTGCTGAGGTAGTCCTGGATTTCTTTGTCGACAATCGGCGATTTTTTCTGATTGAGCATATCCACTTTGGCCTGCACGATATCCAGCGCAACCACTTCATGATTCTGGGCAATCAGAATGCCGTTAGAAAGACCGACATACCCTGTTCCGGAGATTGTTATTTTCATTCGCTAATGACTTCTGTGAGTTAACTGTACTGATGGCCGCCAGACCATCGCGATAAACATAACTGTTGGGCTTTGTACCTCCTGGCAAACTGAACTGTCAAGGCAAACCAGGAGTAATCACTACGAGCGGGGCGAGATTCAGACTACTTCGAATAACAGGCGACATTTTTTGCATAAAAAAACCCGGAGACAGGCTCCGGGTTTTGATTACAGCGAGTAAGTTAACTTATTCCATCCACTCGGTATGGAATACGCCTTCTTTATCGGTACGCTTGTAGGTATGCGCACCGAAGTAGTCACGCTGTGCCTGAATCAGGTTAGCAGGCAGAACGGCAGCACGGTAGCTGTCGTAGTAGGCTACTGCAGCAGAGAAGGTTGGAACCGGAATACCGTTCTGAACAGCATAGGCAACTACATCACGCAGCGCCTGTTGATATTCGTCCGCAATCTTCTTGAAGTACGGTGCCAGCAGCAGGTTAGCGATACCGGCGTTTTCAGCATAGGCATCGGTGATTTTCTGCAGGAACTGTGCACGAATAATACAGCCAGCGCGGAAGATCTTCGCGATTTCACCGTAGTTCAGATCCCAGTTGTTCTCGTCTGACGCCGCACGCAGCTGAGAGAAGCCCTGCGCGTAAGAAACGATTTTACCCAGGTACAGTGCACGGCGCACTTTCTCAACGAATTCGGCTTTATCACCTGCTGGTTTGGCCTGTGGGCCAGACAGCACTTTAGACGCCGCTACGCGCTGCTCTTTCAGGGAAGAGATGTAACGCGCGAAGACGGATTCGGTGATAAGAGACAGCGGTTCGCCCAGATCCAGAGAGCTCTGGCTGGTCCATTTACCGGTACCTTTGTTCGCAGCTTCATCCAGAATCACATCAACCAGGTATTTACCCTCTTCATCTTTTTTCGTGAAGATATCTTTGGTGATGTCGATCAGGTAGCTGTTCAGCTCGCCTTTATTCCACTCGGTAAAGGTTTCAGCCAGTTCTTCATTAGAGAGGTTCAGACCGCCTTTCAGCAGGGAGTAAGCTTCGGCAATCAGCTGCATGTCGCCGTATTCGATGCCGTTGTGCACCATTTTCACATAGTGACCCGCACCGTCCGGACCGATATAGGTCACGCACGGCTCGCCATCTTCTGCAACAGCAGCGATTTTAGTCAGAATAGGCGCAACCAGTTCGTATGCTTCTTTCTGGCCGCCAGGCATGATGGATGGGCCTTTCAGAGCGCCCTCTTCACCACCGGAAACACCGGTTCCGATGAAGTTGAAGCCTTCTGCAGACAGCTCACGGTTACGACGAATGGTGTCCTGGAAGAAGGTGTTACCGCCATCAATGATGATGTCACCTTTTTCGAGGTAAGGCTTCAGGGAGTCGATAGCTGCATCGGTACCTGCGCCCGCTTTCACCATTAACAGGATACGACGAGGCGTTTCCAGAGACTCAACGAACTCTTTCACCGTATAGAAAGGAACCAGTTTCTTGCCTGGGTTCTCGGCAATCACTTCTTCGGTTTTATCACGGGAGCGGTTGAAAACGGAGACGGTATAACCACGGCTTTCGATGTTGAGCGCCAGGTTGCGCCCCATCACTGCCATACCGACAACGCCGATCTGTTGCTTGGACATTACATACTCCTGTCAGGTGTGGTCGCCGCGCAACGTATGCGCGGCTTGAATGTATTGAAGATGTTAACCCAATTTTTAGCCTTCAGGAAAGGTATATTCTATCTAGAGATAGTAATTTCATCATTTCCAATTTGAGCTATCCACTAACATTATAAAAATCACTAACGTTTGTATTAGTAGATGCTTTTTTCACGCCGTAGTCAGGGTAAATAGCCGGGTAGGTGTTATAATACTCATCGCCGATAGCAGTAGTGTTTGAGAACTCACTTTTACAATTAAAATCCAAAAGAGAGCAACCTAAAAAATAGTTTGGCTCATTATTAATCAGCAACATCTGCAAAATTGTTGGAGCTAATGACAAACTATTTTTCCCCTGAGCATCCTTTTGGACTGGTGTGTTACCTGAATTATATATAATTAAAGGTATCTGATCGACAAAGTAATCTGCATTGATGCCAAATGACTTTTTAAATTCAGGTGTTGGTAAAGTTGAATGATCTGCAGTAATAATAACTGTTGTGTTCTTCGAGAAGTTACTCTTATCAAAATAACGAATGAAATCACCTAACTGAGCATCGTAGTTGTAGAATTTATTATAGTAAATATTACTACCATCCTTATATTTTAAATCAGGACTTTCACGACCGTGATGAGTACCTGAAGGATAAACGCCAATAAAGAAAGGCGCATCATTGTTTTTGCGCTTTTCCAATATTTGCTTAAGAGCTGAAAACGTCTGTTTATCAGTCATTCTATCCTCTTGGTAGGACTGAAAATCCCCCATTCCGTAGACTTCCTTGAATGACATGCCTTTAAGCATGGCATTCAATGTGCTAGTGCGCTCTGTTGACGAAAGAAAAATTGTTTCATATCCATGATTGTTTAAAATTTCAGGTAACGAAACCAAACGACTATTATATTTTGATGCTATAGCTTCTGGTGTCATTTGCGCAAAACCATCATTGTTAGAATTCCATCCATCTCTATATTGATATGCGGATGTTAACTGCCCTCTAAGTCCTCGGAAAGTTGCGGCTGTATGGTTATAATAGTTAAAGTAGCTGACTGATTTTCCTAAGAGAAGATCTAAGTTTGGAGTTATATTTATATTTTTTTATTTACATAATCTATAACTCCTGAAGACATTCCTTCAGTAAAAATAACAATGATGTTTTTATTATTTGAGGTAAACTCTTTTCCGCTTCTACCATTGTCCCATAAAGAAACTTTAAAATATTTATTGGCTATTTCTGGATAATTATATGACGGCTTGTAAGTTACCTGCTTATAATAAGATTGCAACGTTATAGCTAAAAAATGTAGTGGGAGCGGTAAAAAATAAATACTTCCACCAATTACTATTAAAGAGATAATTCTTTTATTATTTTTAACGTGAAAGTGAATGCTTTTTGTACTAACAACAACAAGAGATGCTAAAACATACAACAGAACAATACTAACTATCTTTAATACCCCACTTAAGCCTAAAGCAGAAAATTCAGCGGCATTTGTCAATGTCAAAGGAATAATAAAGGAGCCGCTTGAAAAAACAGATGAAATCTGCCCCCCCAAGATTAGGCAATATAAAACCCAGACTATTACTCTTATTTTCCATTTAAACTGAATTATCAATATATAAATACAAATGATTTCAGTGCAGATCCATAAAAGCGCATCTGCCCGGTTAGAAGCTAAGACAAAAGAAAGCGTTAATAATATTACAATCAACAGTGGGGCAGAATACTTTAAAATTGAAATTTTCATTATGTATATAATTAATAAATCATCAAATGAAATGAGAAACTACATCTTGACTTAGAGATTAGATATATTCTAGATATAAATTTTGGATTTTTTCTATTCTGGCTTCTATGTCGTGTGACGATAAAATATTCTCTCTTGCGGCAGATCCTATATTCTTTCTTACATCAGGATTACTAATTAATAGTTTTATCTTGTTATATAACTCATCAGGTCCACTATCTAAATTAAATAACAAACCATCATGGTAATTATTTATAATATTATTATTCCCTGGTATGTCTGAAGCGACGCAGGGAAGTGCACAACTTTTTGCCTCGAGTATAGCTAAAGGCATTCCTTCCCATAATGAAGGTAGAACAAAAATATCTAATACATTCAAAACATTGGGAGTATCGTATCGCCAACCTAGTAACTTCACGTTCTTATCTAATTTTTTATGCCTAATAAAATTCATCATTTCTTCATGTAGCTCACCATCACCGACGAAAAGGCATTTTAAGTTAGTATTTTCAGATATTATTTTTTCAACAGCGTATAACAAACACATCGGGTTTTTTTGAGGCCAAAGCCGCCCAATCATACCAATGATAAGGGTATCATCATCAGATTCAGCAATTATTTTCCGAAGGGATTTCTTTTTATCGGCATCATATGGTGAAAATTTTTTAACATCAACCCCATTGCCGATGATATGTATACTATCATCACTAACTTTAACTATTTCCTTCGCAATTCTTGCATCATTTTCATGAAGACAGATTATTTTATCTCCACACAAAGAGCCAATTTTCTCCATGCTCCAAAAGAGAAGATATTGCATTTTATTCTTAGCAATTGGAAATGAAAAACCATGTACAGTATGAACAATAAGTTTTGTTCGATTCAACCAAGCAGCTACTCGACCTAGCACTCCTGTCTTTGATGAGTGTGTATGAACAATATCAAAACGATTGAGACGAATTAATTTCCAAAGACTTAATAATGCTTTTGTATCATTTTTTAAGGATATATGTCTAACCAAGCTTGGTATATAAAAGCATTTTATACCATATTTCTGAGCTTCCTCTGTTAAAGGCCCGGGCTCCTTACAAATTAAATACTTTTCAAATTTAGTATTATCCAGACGAATTAACTCATCCAAACAAACTCTTTGAACTCCACTCAAAAGTGGTAATAACTGAATATGTGCAATTTTTATCATTTCAAATTTTATATTTACATGGGCCAAAGTTGCCTGCAACACCGTCTTTAAAAGCAATAACAGTATATTTCAGGAATTTTTTCTTTTCAGAACTGGTTATAAAACCAATAACAGTTCTAAGACAGTTAAAAGTTATCTCACGTAGCTTATAACCAAGTGGAACATATGTTAACCTTACCATTTTAAAACTATTCCTGATAAGAAAATAGCGTCTAAAAGGACTATGGCATGATATCGTTCGTCCCATTATCGAGATTCTCTTATCCCCTATGGTATGGGCCATTAAAGCTTTAGGGGTTATAAACACTTTATACCCATGTCTTTTTGCTCTCAAGGACCATTCGACATCTATATAGTCAATAAATAACTCATCAAGCATTTCTCCAACATCATGTAACACTTCAAGGCGAATTAAACAACCAGATGCAATTAAAAAAGTAGCCTCAACTGTTGTATTTTTTACTTTTACACGTTTTATAAATGGACCGCAATAAATAGTCGCAGGATACATTTTATTATTTTCTGGATCATAAAAACTCGGGCCAATTGCACCAACTTTAACACCATCACGCAGCAGTTGCTCTTCTGCAATTAGTAAATTGGTTGTAAATTCTTTATTTATAACGCTATCCTGATCAAATAATATAATATGATCAACCGATAGATTATCCTTTACGTATTTAATACCAAGATTTTGAGCCGACGCTAAGCCTATATTTTCTGTTTGTTTTATAAAAATCAAATTTGTAGCTGCATCAGTCGCAATATCATAAACCTCTGTTGCATTTTTAGAGCCGTTATCAATTATTATGATTTTATTAACTTGTTCAGAAATGCTAATTACAACTTTATTGAAGATGGTTAAGTCTGGATTGAATGTAACAAGTATAGCGGCTATTGATGATGTACCAAGTGTCACTGTTTTTTCCTTTTAATAGAGTTTAAAAGTTAATAATTGGATTTACAAAGTAATAAGCAATAAAACGATGTAAAGACATAATCATAAGAGTTAATAACAACAATATTCTAAGAATAGCCAATTTCCTATCTCTATATAATAGAATCATATTGTTAACTTCTCTTGAGTACAAACATGCTATAACTGCAAATGGGCTCAGCGACAAAAGTTCATATAGCCGGATAGATAAGACAGGAGAAAAAGACAAAGCTGATAATAAGATTACGCTTGAAATAAATAGAAATGAAAATAAATTATATTTTTTAAATGTATTATTGATTTCTGTATTGTAGCGACTTAATTTGATTCCAACAAAAAAATTAACCAGAAAAAAAATAAAAGCTATAATTAATGTGACTGAGTATTTGTTGACTTCAGTCATGTCTGAATTTTCAAGGTATAAATTAAACAATGGATTAACACTTACCAATAGCGCTGAGAATTTCTCAAGTAAAAATGGAAATACCGTAGCTATACCGGTAACAATTGCTAACCAAAATATTTTATATGTCCTAATAATATTACCAACAAAGTAAAGCGGTACAAATATTGCCGAAGAGTAATGAAATGCAATGGCAATAATAAAGCAAAGTAAACTTATCCAAATACTTCTACTACGGAAACCGCAAAATCCAAGGGCTATAGCCATAGCAGCTCGAATTTGAGTTCCTTCATGTAACGCTAATAATGAAATACTATATAATATATACAGAACGAATAATATTTTATAATCAGAGTTAAATGATTTTAAAACATAAAATTTTAAAGCTAAAGAGATAACTACAAAACAGAACCAATAACAACTAAGGCTATCATTCAGTAATTTAAAAAAGGTAACTGAAGTACGAAACCCAATCTCCATTCTGTAAAAGGATGGGTCGTTAAAAGTATATTTAAAGAGATCTGTATATGCTCCATAGTCATTAGAATATGGCATTATTTTAACAGCAAAAATGGTAGCAATGACAACCATTATGATATAAATAAAATCACTAGTTTTTATTGACATTTTAGTCACTTATAAATAGTCGAATATGTAGGATTGCTTTCTTATCAATTTTTCAAAATTAATTCTAATAATCTTGTATTGCTCAATCCCTAAAATGGACATAAAAAATACCAATATATAAATTGACTTCATGATTATCAGGTATATTTCTTAGTTATAAGCGGCCTTTATTAATTTTCATTTAATTTAAATAGGTAGAATATTTTTTAATGCAGTCATTTCACATATCAATATCCCTTCTAACATCGATTTTAACAGTTGCAAGTCTTTTATCAATAAAACATCAAAATCACAATCTTAATAATGCTAGTGAAGCATTAGCATAAATTATTAACATGCTATACTCATTGATAATAGGACTAACCTCTGCTTTCACTTTATACTATTCTAAATAAATATTTATTAGAGGAAGGAAATAAGATCTCCTCCTCTAATAAAAAATTACGACCTATGAATAAAAATCGCACGTTCTCACTGAGAAATTAAGGATCGTTTCTGTGGACACAATCAGAAGCAGTAATTATGATAGAGCACCTGCACATATATTTATGTGTTTAATGGTTGCAACTGGAATTTTTAAAAATTCCCTTCAATAATAATTTCGATTGCTCAGTTAATGATTGAAAATGAGCTAAAACTTTAAAATTATTCTCAACTTTTTCACGCAACTTACCAATACTTAACGGGCTTGCCAATTCTTCAACTTTAATAAAAGAGTAACCAAGTTTATTAAAATCACCAATATCTGGAGATTTGACAATAGGAACAACCCCACATTCTAAATATTCAATTAATTTCGTAGGACAAGCAACCTTGTTAACTTCAATATCATCTCTTAGAACAAAACCAAGATGGCATCTCGACATTACACCAATTACATCCTCTTTAGGTAAAGAATCAACTAAAATATCTTTTCCATTCAGACGGGTACCACATTTGTTCTTAAAATTCGATATTGAATTTTGAGGGAAGAAGAAATTTAGTTTTATATTTTTGCTATGTATTACTTCACTTGCTTTTATCATTAAATCAATATTTTGCCATGCCTGCATACCACCAGCATAGATAAATTCAAAAACATCAGAATCCCACTTACTGTTATTGTGGCTAATTTCCGTTTTCTCGAATATAGGCAATATAATTGATCTAGCATCTAAATTTAAGTTATATTTCGTCTCATAAAAATCCTTCATTGACGACGTTACATGTATGAGCTTATAGCAACCATGTATTGCTTTTTTTTCGATTTTATTAAATACAAACGATCTAAATTTCTTCCCTAAATACATCATTTCTTCAGGAACAATCCCATGTATATCAAGGATAACTTTTTCATATGATGCAATAGGGAAAATTTTCAGCATGTTATATACTGAATGAACATAAATAATTGATGCCTGATTTAAATAACGTCTAATTATTTTATTGTGTATGAAATAATTCAAGTGCTCAATAGTACAATTATTGGAAATAGATACTTCCCTTTTTGTGTTTTTTCTAAAAGATATATCTAAATAAACTCTATTCTCACTTTTAGCCAATGAATCAATTGCAGAAATTCGTTGATACATGCCATCACGGATATTATCGACTGTAGGGTAATCTGCTATAAACAAAATCATATGACACCATCAATTATATTTTAGTAAATTAATTTACGCTTAGTAAGGGAATTTTTATCTTAATGGCTAATATCAATTGTTTACTTCAGCCAATATATTTACAATACGCTCAGATGTTTTCCCATCCCCATATGGATTAGAAGCATTCGACATTTTGTCATACTCTTTTTTATCAGTAAGTAATAAGTTTAATTCACTAAATATTTTATTCTTATCGGTACCAACTAATCTAACAGTGCCAGCCGCAACTGCTTCCGGGCGCTCCGTCGTGTCCCTTGTCACTAAAACAGGTTTACCCAAAGATGGAGCTTCTTCTTGTATTCCCCCAGAATCAGTTACAATGACATATGCCTTATCCATTAAGAAAACAAATGGCAAATATTCTAGTGGTTCTATTAAATATACATTTTTTATCCCACTTAAAATATCTTTGACAGGTTTTTGAACAAGAGGATTAAGATGTACTGGATATACAAATATATGATCTTTAAATTTTATTGCTGCATCACGTATTGCGGAACATATATTTTCAAAGCCACTACCAAAATTTTCTCGTCGATGTCCCGTTATTAATATTATCCTGCCCGCATCAACGTTGAATGGTAGACTTCTCGCTATCTGCATTTGCAATTCTGGTTGAGCTCGAATTTTATTAACGATTGTTAAGAGCGCATCGATAACGGTGTTCCCAACGGTATAGATACTCTCTTTTAATACATTTTCCTTTAACAGATTAGATTCCGATGTTACTGTCGGTGCAAAATGCAAATTGGCAATACTTGCAGTAAGCTTACGGTTACCCTCTTCCGGCCACGGTGAATATAAGTTTCCAGTGCGCAATCCGGCCTCAACATGCCCTACTTTAACTTGATTATAATATGCAGCAAGCGATGCTGCTAAAGTAGTTGTTGTATCACCGTGTACAAGAATGATATCAGGTTTATCTGTTGCAAAGATCTCATTTAACTTAAGTAGAATTGAGCTAGTAAGAGAAACAAGGGTCTGACCTGGCTTCATTACGTTTAAATCATAGTCAGGTTCAATTTGAAACAGCTTTAGTACCTGATCCAACATTTCACGGTGCTGACCCGTTACACATACTTTATAGCAAAATCTATTATCACCCTTTAATTTGTCAATTAAAGGTGCCATTTTTATAGCTTCTGGGCGAGTACCAAAGATCAAAAAGATTTTTTTCATGTCAAGTTTCTTTGTGAAAATGTTTATTTTTGACTTCTCTTATATTGCTTAGCAGTAATAGGCATAAGAGAAATTCTCCACTTGAAACTGCTATTGCAGCACCATATCCCTTAAAAATACCTGCCATTAATAAAAGAAAAATCACTGTTGATATTGCAGAAAAAACGAAACTTCGGCTATACATTTTAGCATAACCAGCTGCACTTAAAATTTGAATCCCTAAAACATTATTCAATACCCCAAGGCAAAGCCATGGTACAAGTAAAAAGGCATAAATTAGAGTTTCTTGTGCTAAATTTATTCTTGGATATGCCAACCACCATGTGACAAGAAGGAGCGAACTTATAATTAGACTCAATATAACTAACGGACGTCCAGTACGAATCGCTGTTGACATGCCTAGCTCAAATGACTCCTTAAACTTTCTACAATTATATGGATAAAGCGATTGTGTTAAAGGTGAAAACAAGGAAACAATAGCTTTAACTATCCGCTCCACAATAGCATAAACACCAACAGTTGAGGGCGAATAGTATACTCCTAAAATAAAAACAGCACTATTAGTAAGCAATGTCGAAGAAAGTGTCGCTAAAAAATAATGCCAGCCATCCTTGATGGATTTCAGAATAAATTTGACAGTAGGAAATTCCAGTCTTATATATCGTTTAATAAAAATAAACACGTTCGCATATAAAGCGCCAATAAGAACAGGAATGGCCTGCGCCAAGATAGCAATATTAATGTCACCTTCATTACGTACAAAATATATTACACAAACACATGCAAGCAATCGCGATACAATGTTAATTACTGCAACTACCTTTAGCCTTTCAATCCCTTGAAAGAACCATAATGGATACATTGAATTTGACAATGCCCATAAGAAGGAGCTCAACAATAATGTTATATATATTTTATCCTTGGCCAGGACAATGCAAACCAAATAGATCAGTATGAATAATATACTAGCGAGAGCAAGTTTTACGATATTCGTAGAAAAATATATTCGCGAGATTTGACATATATCATCTCTATTCTGCGAAATTGACCTACTGGAACTAAAGGCAAATCCATAATCAATGATTACCTGAAAGTATGCCATCAGCACCAACGCAAAAGCATATTTACCAAACCCATTAATACCAAGAGTTGTTATAAGATGTCCCAAGACAATAAGTGGTGCTATATATGCAACACCTTGAGTACAGAGTAAATAGCCTGCATTATATATTACATTTTTATGTTCTTTGTTTATCAACAAAGCCCCCTTAACAGCATTACTCATCTAAGCAAGAGCGGTTGCTTCGAATCTTTTTCTGATAAAATAGGTTTACCCGACAGCGGCCAATTAATTCCTATATCTGGATCATTCCAAGCTAATCCACGATCACTATTTGGAGCGTAGTAATTCGTTGTCTTATATAAGAACTCAGCCTCATCACTTAGCACCATAAAACCATGTGCAAATCCTTCAGGAATCCATAACTGGCGTTTATTTTCGGCTGAAAGGTTTACACCAACCCATTTTCCAAAGGTGGCAGAATCTTTGCGAATATCAACTGCAACATCATATACCTCACCAACAACACAACGAACTAACTTTGCTTGAGCAAAAGGGGGCAATTGATAATGCAAACCACGTAGCACACCTTTACTTGATTTTGAGTGATTATCTTGGACAAACTCAACCTTGCGTCCTACTGCCTTTTCAAATGTCTGCTGATTAAAGCTTTCCATGAAAAAACCACGTTCATCACCGAAAACTGTCGGTTCAAAAATTAATACTTCTGGTATATCTGTCTTGATTACATTCATTGTTAGTAACCTTTAATCATCTTAATTAAATACTGTCCGTACACATTTTTCGATAATGGGATCGCGAGTTTTTTAACTTGTTCCGCATCAATAAAACCTTTACGAAATGCAATCTCTTCAGGACAGGAAACCTTCAATCCCTGGCGCTCTTCAATTGTCGCAATAAAATTACTTGCTTCTATCAGACTCTGATGAGTCCCCGTATCCAGCCACGCGTACCCACGCCCCATCATCGCAACAGATAGGCGCCCCTGCTCAAGATAAATACGGTTAATATCTGTAATTTCTAGCTCACCACGTGCAGATGGCTTCAGATTTTTTGCCATTTCCACCACGTCATTATCATAGAAATAAAGCCCTGTGACTGCGTAATTGCTCTTCGGTTCTGCCGGTTTTTCTTCCAGACTGATTGCGGTGCCGTTCTTATCAAACTCCACCACACCATAGCGCTCAGGATCATTAACATGATAGGCAAATACTGTAGCACCATCACCTTTTTCAACTGCGGCTTCAAGTTGCTTCGGCAGGTCATGTCCATAGAAGATATTGTCACCCAACACCAAAGCACAACTGTCACCACCGATGAACTCTTCACCGATGATAAATGCCTGTGCAAGGCCATCTGGACTTGGCTGTACTTTATATTGCAGATTCAGTCCCCACTGGCTGCCGTCACCCAGCAATTGTTCAAAACGTGGTGTGTCTTGTGGAGTGCTGATAATAAGGATATCTTTTATCCCTGCCAGCATGAGTGTTGACAGTGGGTAATAAATCATTGGTTTGTCATAAATTGGCAGGAGCTGCTTACTCACCGCCATGGTCACAGGGTACAGACGAGTGCCAGAACCACCGGCAAGAATAATACCTTTACGCGTAGCCATCATTTTTTCTCTATAAAAACCAAATGCCCATATAAGGGCATTTATCTCATTAAATTGATTGAGCCGTAAAAAGCTCAGCGAGCATCCGTTTTACGCCAATATCCCATGAAGGGAGTACAAGATCAAAATTCGCCTGAAACTTCTCTGTGTTCAAGCGCGAATTATTCGGTCGACGCGCAGGAGTTGGGTAAGCCGATGTTGGAACAGCATTAAGCTTTTCAATAGCCAATTCAACACCTGCTTTTTTGGCCTCATCAAATACCAGTGCCGCATAGTCATACCAGGTGGTCGTATTTGACGCGACCAGGTGGTAGAGGCCAGCAACTTCAGGCTTAATCATTGCGACACGAATAGCATGCGCTGTACAGTCTGCTAACAACTCAGCGCCCGTTGGGGCGCCAACTTGATCGTTGATTACTGAGAGTTCCTGACGCTCTTTTGCGAGCCGCAACATCGTCTTAGCGAAATTGTTGCCCTTCCCCGCATATACCCAACTGGTCCGGAAAATAAGATGCTTAGGACAATGCGCCTGCAATGCTTTTTCGCCTTCGAGCTTTGTCTGACCGTATACATTCAACGGTGCAGTCGAATCCGTTTCACGCCATGCCGTTTCGCCATCACCAGGGAAAACGTAGTCGGTAGAATAGTGAACAACCCATGCATCTATTTTAGCCGCTTCTTTGGCTATCGCTTCAACGCTTGTTGCATTGAGGAGTCTGGCAAAATCCGGCTCAGATTCAGCCTTATCGACTGCTGTATGTGCCGCCGCATTAACAATGACATCGGGTTTAATTGCACGAACGGTTTCAGCGATCCCTTCCGGATTGCTAAAGTCCCCGCAATACTGTTCTGAATGAACATCTACCGCAATCAAATTACCTAATGGAGCAAGCGCACGCTGGAGTTCCCAGCCCACCTGCCCTGTTTTACCGAACAGAAGAATATTCATTATTAACGTTCCCCGTAGTTCTGCTCGATCCAACTTTTATAAGCACCACTTTTCACGTTGTTAACCCAGTTCTGATTGCTCAGATACCACTCCACCGTCTTACGAATTCCGCTTTCAAACGTCTCCTCAGGCTTCCAGCCCAGTTCAACGCCAATTTTGTGCGCATCAATCGCGTAGCGACGGTCATGGCCGGGACGATCAGCAACATACGTAATCTGATCGCGATAAGACCCCTCTTTTGGCACAATCTCATCAAGCAGATCGCAAATCGTATGGACCACGTCCAGGTTTTGCTTCTCGTTATGCCCACCGATATTGTATGTCTCCCCCGGTTTCCCCTGAGTGACAACGGTGTAGAGTGCACGCGCATGATCTTCAACATATAGCCAGTCGCGGATCTGATCGCCCTTGCCATAAATAGGCAGAGCTTTACCGTCCAGCGCATTCAGGATAACCAGTGGGATCAGTTTTTCCGGGAAATGGTACGGGCCGTAGTTATTTGAACAGTTGGTCACAATGGTCGGGAAACCGTAGGTACGCAGCCAGGCACGCACGAGATGGTCACTGGAGGCTTTCGACGCTGAGTAAGGGCTGCTGGGCGCATAAGCCGTGGTCTCAGTGAAGAGTGGCAGCTCAGTTGATGCCGGATGCTCATCCGGATGCGGTAAATCACCATACACTTCGTCGGTTGAGATGTGATGAAAACGGAACGCTTTCTTCGCCTGCTCATCCAACGTTGACCAGTAGGCACGGGCGGCTTCCAGCAGCACATACGTGCCGACGATATTGGTTTCGATAAACGCAGCCGGGCCGGTAATAGAACGATCGACGTGACTTTCAGCAGCCAGGTGCATCACCGCATCAGGCTTATGCTTTGCGAAAATGCGGTCCATGGCGTCTTTGTCGCAAATATCCGCATGCTCAAAAACATATCGCTCGCTGTCGCTGACTTCACTAAGCGACTCAAGGTTGCCGGCGTAGGTCAGCTTATCCACATTGACGACGTCGTCGTGGGTATTTTTAATAATATGTCGTACAACCGCTGAGCCGATAAAGCCGGCCCCGCCCGTCACAAGAATTTTCACGTTATCTGTTCCGTCTAGTGTATATGTCTGGATACTGGCGTTCTGAAACCTGAGCATGTATTAGTGATTTCAGAAATTGAGCACGCTACCGCCCCTGGCTTAACAGCTACCAGTGCACTGAGCGATGTCTGATTAATTGAATTTTTATTGTCTGAATACAGACAAAAAACTGGCGTTAATTGTCGTCCTAAACGACCGCAGAAACAAGCACAAATCGCTACAAATCGGTCCAGATTTAAATCAGATAACTCTATGTAATCATTACATTAATAACAAAAAACGGCAGTCATCATTTTGGTGAGATATCAATACACCAAAATCATGACTGCCGCTTGTTCAATTCGTGGCAGGAATATCAGTCGTTTGCGAGCAACTTCTCAATACGGGTTCTGAACTTCGCCCCTTCCTTGAGGTTACGCAGTCCATAATTCACGAACGCCTGCATATACCCCATTTTCTTACCGCAGTCGTAGCTGTCACCGGTCATCAGCATAGCGTCTACGGACTGTTTTTTTGCCAGCTCGGCAATCGCGTCGGTCAGCTGAATACGATCCCAGGCGCCTGGCTCGGTTTTTTCCAGTTCCGCCCAGATATCGGCATTCAGAACGTAACGACCTACAGCCATCAGGTCTGAATCCAGCGTCTGTGGCTGATCCGGTTTTTCGATGAACTCAACGATGCGGCTCACCTGCCCTTCCGTCTCCAGCGGTTCTTTAGTCTGGATCACAGAGTACTCGGAGAGATCGCCCTTCATGCGTTTCGCCAGCACCTGGCTCCGGCCGGTTTCATTGAAACGTGCCACCATTGCCGCCAGGTTATAACGCAGCGGATCGGCAGAAGCAGTATCAATGATGATATCCGGCAGCACGACGATGAATGGGTTATCGCCCACAACCGGACGGGCACACAGAATAGAGTGGCCCAGACCCAGCGGCTGCGCCTGACGCACGTTCATGATGGTCACGCCAGGCGGACAAATAGACTGTACTTCCGCCAGCAGCTGGCGCTTAACGCGCTGCTCCAGCAACGCTTCGAGTTCGTAAGAGGTGTCGAAGTGGTTTTCTACCGCATTCTTGGAGGAGTGCGTAACCAGGACGATTTCTTTGATCCCTGCAGCAACAATCTCGTCGACAATGTACTGAATCATTGGCTTGTCGACGATCGGCAGCATCTCCTTAGGAATGGCTTTTGTGGCTGGCAGCATATGCATGCCCAAGCCTGCTACCGGAATGACTGCTTTCAAATTAATCATTATTTCTTCCACCTTAAAATGGTTGACGAATTATAGCTCTTAAACCTGTTTTCGCCAGCATGATTTGCCGTAATCCTCTGACAATGTTACGCCTTAGCCCCACAAATTTCTGTAGTTGTAATCTGAATAGATCACGCTTCTTTGCCAGGAATAGTCTCAAAAAGGAAAATTGTCGATTATCTGTGCGGAAGCGCAAAGTTAAGCTTTTCCACGTTCACCACCTGCTGGTCGACCCGGTCAATATCCACCGAGCTTTGCCCCTTCTCATTCACCGCTTTAATGTTCGCCAGCGACAGCAAGGTCTCATCTTTAGCCATGAATTTACCCCGCACATCCTTGCGCAGGTCGAAGTTGATCTTCAGGGCGGGACCCACAGCGGCTTCCTGCATCACATTGATGTTGCGTAAAAAAAGATGCTGCGGCTTGTTGTGCAGTTCAAGCGTAGCACGCTGCATTTCCACGTTGGTTATCGCCACAAACGAGGTGGCGTTACCGGATGAAATCTGTATTCCGCGCAATTTATAGGCAAGCTGACGATTATCGAGATGAATATTGTTGAGCTTGAAGTTCTGCGGGATGGACAAATAATCGCCTTTTATCACCCCATAGCCGATTAACATTCCGGCGCTGTTCACCATATCGACATTATCAATAATGAAATTATCACAGCCATAAATGGCCACCGTGGCGTTGTCTATTCCCGCCTTTTTACTGAAGTCAGGGGTTATGTTTTTGGCCTTAATATTGCGGATAACAAAATGTTTTCCGTTTTCAACGTGCACCAGCTGGCGACAGTTGCTGCCGGTGATGTTTGCCACCACGAAGTTCTTGACGGTTTGCTTCTCCGGATAGTCATTATCGTAGGTGCTGCCGGCGAGGCCAATGCCAATGCCCCAGTTGATCTTGCCGTTGGTGCAGTTGATGTTGTCGATGACATGATCGGAGATCAGGATATTGCGATCGTTGATGGCGACGTTCCACTCGATCGCATCCCCCTGCAGATGGCTAAATTTACTGTTGGTGATGCGGGCACCGTCCACCTGGTTGTGGAACCCCTGGCGCAGGATGGCGTAGTTGGCCTGACTCACGCTGATGTTATCAATCAGCAAATTACGCATCACGCTCGGTTTCTTGCCGCCGATGTAGATCTGCGTCACCGGGCCAAAACCGCTCATGGCCAGCCCTTTGATGACGCAGTCAGAGCCGCGAACGTCGAGCGTAATGTTCTCCGTGCGACCGGCACCTTCGCCTATCACTTTGCTACCTTCCTGCAGAACAAAGCGGCCGCGCCCGTTGCCGGTTAACGCCCCGCGGATCAGCAGCGTTTTACCGTCGGGAATGAAAATGCCCGTATTGATGTTTTCGCAGGTGAGCCCGGCGGGGACCACGACGATGTCGCCGTCATTGAACGCCTGCTTAAAGGCGGCGATCCAGTCGTTGTTATTGTACTGATTAACAGAGACCGTTCTGCGGCTTGCCGCCCGCGCGATGCGTGACGACAGCAGCGGCGTGGCCGCCAGAACGGAGAGAGAAGAGACAAAAGTGCGTCGGGTAATCTTTTTCAGCATACATCCTCGGCGTTACAACGTTTGCAGCAGGCTCGCTAACTGGCGGTTAATCACCTGCTGGTTAAAATCGGTTTCCACTTTTTGTCGGGCGTTCTGGAGCACGGGCTCCAGCTCCTGCTGGTCAATATCGCTGAAGGCTGCTAATCGGTCCGCAAGGGCCATCGCGTTATTCTCCGGCACCAGCCAGCCGGAATGGTCAGACTTAATCAGCTCCGGGATCCCACTGTGCAGGGTTGATACCACCGGAATACCTACGGCCATCGCCTCCATCAGCGCCACCGGAATGCCTTCCATATCGCCATCGGTGCCCGTTACCGAGGGCAGCAGAAACACATCCGCCTCGTCGAGCATGGCCTTGACCTCGTGGCTCGGCTTGAAGCCCGGCATCTCTACGACATCTTCCAGCTGATACTGTTCGATAAGCGTGCGCAGACGACGCTCCCACGGCCCAATGCCGAGAATGCGATAGTGGAAATCTACCCCGCGCGCTTTCAGCTGGCGGCAGGCTTCAATGGCTACATGGAGGCCTTTCTTCTCGGTCAGGCGAGCAACGGAGATGATCTGCAGCGGTTTTCCCGGCACCTTGACAGGACGGCGTGTGAAGCGCGTTAAATCCACGCCCATACGCGAAACGGCAATTTTCTCTCCCGGGCAGCCCATGTTTTTCAGGCGTCCGGCCCACAGGTCGCTGATAGGCAGCATCATGTCGCCGCGCCTGAACAGCTGCTGATACTCCGGCGTGTAGTGGTTCAGCACTTCGCGGCTGGAGATATCAATACCGTGGAAGATGGTCGCAATTTTGCCGTCAATCACGCCCAGCTCGCGCAGCTTCGCGGCGGTGACGCCCGCCGGGCCAAAGTGGGCGATAAACACGTCGGCACGATACGGCTGCGCGGTTTGCCCGCAGATGGCCGACAGGATCAGATTGCGGGATTCGGACCCATAGCGGGACACATTCAGCGCCCGCCACGTCGACGCGCGGTGGATCCCGCGCAAGGTCTGGCTGGCCCGGTGGCGCAGCTTGCTCAGCCTCCCGGACGGCTCATCCTGCAGCCAGCGGGTTTTCGCCTCCAGCCCATACTGGGTATAGGCCGCATGGGTGTTTTGGGTATCGCCCTTTTGCAGGGCGATAATCTCCACGTCATATCCCATATCGATAAACGCGGTGATTTGGTTCAGGACAAACGTTTCAGACGACAGCGGAAATTTCAGTAAGAAGAAACCAACCTTCATTTCCCCTCCCGCACGCGGTCAAGTACCGATTTCACCATCCCAATGCCCTTCTCGCGCTCGGCTTTCACCGCCACGGCCAGGCGTTCATTGATGGCGGGCAGTTGACCCAGGGTGTCCCCTACCATCGCACCCAGCGAACCATCCAGCAGATGGCGGATATCTACGGCCATTTCCGGCATACCGAGCTGCTGCATGATGCCTGCAGATTTGTGCTCATAGTTGATGGCAATGGCCGGCGTGCCAAAGTTCATGGAGATAATGGCGGAGTGCAGCCGCGTGCCGACGGTCAGGTCGCAGGCGGAGAGAAGCTTGCCCATCTCCAGGTCGTTTAGTTCGTCCATCACCACGTGATAGCGCGACGGATCGTTAACCAGATTGCGCAGGTTCAGCGCCACCATGCGGTCGTCTTTGTTGTAGCTGTCGATGCCGGTGCAGGTGGAGAGCGACAGCACCTGGTACCCGCTGTCCAGCACGCGGTTCACCACGTCGGCGAAGGCTTTCTCATACGCCGCCTGGGTCGTACCTAAACGTTTATCAAAGGGCGCCAGCTCGCGCAGGGTTATTGCGACGGTTTTCTGTTTCGACGTCACGTCGAGCCAGTGCTGCACCGCGTAGCTCGGCTGGAAGCTGTCGTCCTGGTGATCCACCAGCCACGCGGTGTCCACGCCGTGCTCAACTTTTGAGGTGTCGATTTCGCTGCGCTTCATCATGTCGAGGCTGACCGACTCGCGCAGGATCAGCGCGTCGCAGTGGCCGAAGACGTAGTTTGCGAGCTGGTTAAACTGCGGATCCTGGAATGGCCCGACGCTGTGGCCAATCATAAACAGCGGCTTTTTCGCCATAAAGGTACAGAGCGCATGCTCAAACTGCGGCACGCCGTAGAGATCGACGAAGAACGATCCGCCGACCTGAATAATGGCGTCGTAGCCGGAAAGCAGACGGACAAAATCGGTAAAGCCCTGCGCGATCGCAATGTTGCGCAGCTTGCCGGTATCGGTCACGCGGGAAAGCAGCACCTGGTGCTGATAGCGACGGCGCAGCACTTTCTTCACGCGGCCCATCACGCCCGCGGCGTTATTGTGCTGTTTCATCTGGCTGTAAAGCGGGTCGCCCATCACCGGGCGGTTCAGTAACCAGGATGAGCTAACCGGATAACGGCTCATCACGTCCACTTCGGTCTCAGGCTTAAGGGTGTTAATTGCATCCAGTAAACCGCGCAGGATGGCGCTGTCGCCACGGTTGCCGCAGGTATGGTTGCCAAGAATTAATAATTTCATAATGGCCTCTTAAATAACTAGCCTGCGCGAAGCAGCGTTTTCATTTTTTCGTTACGGCAAAACTGGCGCTTCATCTCCACCACCAGCGCATTGCGTGACAGCACAATCATCACGCCAAATGCCAGCGCCCCCGCGGCAACCTGCACCGCCAACAGCGCGGCCAGCGGCAGGTGACCGCTGAGAATAATGCCCAGGCCGTAGCTCACCGCCAGAGTCGGCAAGGAGAGATAGAACGGCAGCCACAGGCTCAGGATGTACTGACGGTAGCTGGAGCCCAGCACCGGCTTGATCATGATGAAGTAGCTCAGAACGGTATTGACTACCTGCACCAGCAGGAAGCCCAGCGTGACGCCGATGGCGCCCGCCATATGCCCGCCGACGATAATTGCCGGAATAAACAGGAAGGTTTTGAACACGTTGAACTTAAAGCTAATATCGACGCGCGCTTTTGCCATCAGCAGGGAACCAATCGGATTCCCCACGGAGCGCAGGAGCCCCACCACGCACAGCAGCTGCAGGATCGGGATGATGCCGTTCCACTTCTCGCCAAACACCAGCGGCACGAAGTTGCTGGAAACCACCATCAGCCCCAGCAGCACCGGGAAGTTAATGATCCCCACCACGGAAAGCAGCTTGTAGAAGTTAACGCGCAGCTTCTCGGTGTCGTCCTGGATCTTGGCGAAGGCCGGGAACAGGACGCGGGTGATGATCGGGTTCAGCTTCATCGGCGGCACCACCGCGACGTTGTAGGCCAGGTTGTAGCCCCCCGCCACGCTCGCGCCAAGAATACGCGCCAGCACCAGCGTCGACAGGTTGGTATTCACATAGTTGATAATGCTGTCCGCCGTCAGCCACGCGCCAAAGCGCAGGTTGGACGAGACGGATGCGAGAGAGAAATGCAGCCCGGGACGGTAGATCTTGCGGCCAAAATAGCCGAACAGCAGCGTACGCACGGCAGAGTTAACCAGGTATCCGAGGATAGCGGTCATCGCCAGCGGCCAGAAATGGGCGCTCACCACGGTAAAGGTAAAGCCCGCCAGCACCGCGCTGGTCTCGATCATGCCGATCTTGTTGAACTCCAGCTCTTTCTGCATCAGCGCGCGGAACTGCTGCCCGTGCGGGATCACCACGAAAGCAAACGACAGCGTGCGCATCAGCGGAGCCAGATCCGGGTTGTGCAGCACGCTGGCGATGGTATCGCTCAGCAGGAACACCAGCACGAACACGAAAATCCCCAGCCCCACGTTCAGCCAGTAGAGCGTGGTTAGCTCCAGATGGCTGATCTCTTTGCGCTGGATAATCGAGTTGGCAATACCAAAATCAGACAGCGTATCGGCCAGCGCGATAATCACCAGCGAGACGGTCAAAAGGCCGAACTGGTGATTATCAATAATGCGCGCCAGCACGGTCATCTGCACCAGACCGAGGCCAATGATGACGATGGTCGCCATCGCTGACCACTTCGCCCCGCTGATGGTTTTTTCACGTAAGCTCATCTTAGTACGCCGCTTTGTTCACGAAACCTTTGAAGATGGTCAGAAAAACAATCTTGATATCGAACCAGATACTCCATTCACGGATGTACTCCAGATCGAATTCGATACGTTTTTCCATTTTTTCCAGCGTGTCGGTTTCGCCGCGCCAGCCGTTGATCTGCGCCCAGCCGGTAATGCCCGGCTTCACCTTATGGCGCAGCATGTAGCCTTCAATCAGCGAGCGGTACTGCTCGTTGTGCGCCACCGCGTGCGGACGAGGGCCAACAATCGACATCCCGCCGGTGAAGACGTTGATAAACTGCGGGAGTTCATCCAGCGAGGTGCGGCGCAGGAAGTTCCCCACGCGGGTGACGCGCGGATCGTTCTGCGTTGCCTGGGTCACCACCTTGTCGTTTTCCATCACCTTCATGGAGCGGAATTTCCACACCATAATCGGCTTACCGTCCATACCGTAGCGGGTCTGGCGGAAGATAACCGGGCCGGGAGAGCTCAGCTTCACCGCGAGGGCAATGCAGCACAGCACCGGGGAGATGAGCAGTAAAATCAACGAAGAGAGCACGATATCTTCCGCGCGCTTCAGCACGCGGTTAATGCCCGACAGCGGGGTGTCGTACAGCGGTACCACCGGCACGCCGTTCACTTCTTCAATGCGTGAATGGAGGATGTTAAAGGTAAAGACGTCCGGGATCAGGATCACCGAACAGGTGGTGTCCGCCAGCTCGCGCATCAGCTGCTTGATGCGGGATTCGTCTTTCATCTGCATGGCGATGTAGACGTTGTGAATTTTGCCGGCTTTCGCGTCTTCAATAAGCTGTTCGTAATTGCCCGCCCAGTCCGAGGGCACGCCGCCCGGCTTCGCGTCGTGGTAAATCCCCACCACTTCAAACCCTAACCACGGCTCTTTGCGGAAGCTGTCGAGTAGGACCTTACCAACCGGCAGATCGCCCGCTACGGCAACGAAGCGACGGTTATAGCCCCGGTTGCGCAGCCAGCCCGCCCCAAAGCGGATCAGGGAACGGCACACCACCATGCCGACGCTGGTTAACAGATACCAGCTCAGATAGGTCACGAGGCGATTATCAAAATCATGGCTAAACGCCACCAGGCCCGCGCTGAAGATCAGGCTCAGGGTCCAGTTCTGCAGCAGCAGCATCAGTTCGGTGGTCATTTTCACGCCGCGCCACGAGCGGTAGAAATCGGTCATCCCGCCGATCATCTGAAACACGACCAGCGCAATGAGTGCCATCAGCAGATGCATATATAAGAACGGCAGCCCGCCGATCCGACACACCGCCCATAACCCACCGACCATGATGGTGATATCAGAAAAACGCTGCACCATAGAGATTAACGATGCATTCGTTCTCGCTCGTTCGCGTTTTTTTAGATTCGTCATCGTTGTTCCTGTATTCGGTTTCCCCTCCCGCCGGGAGGGGCAATTGTTACTGATTCAACAGCGCCAGAATGTCCTTCGTTCGGGCTTCCATCAGCGCCGTGTCAGCACGGGACTCCACGTTCAGGCGCACCACCGGCTCGGTATTGGACGAGCGCAGGTTGAAGCGCCACTGCGGGAACGCCATGCTGATGCCGTCCGTACGGTCAATTTCCAGCGCGTGGATCGCAAAGTGCTGCTCCACGCGGGCAATGGCCTCGGCAGGCTGCGCCAGCTTGCTGTTGATCTCCCCGCTCGCCGGGAACGCCGCCATGCGGTCGCGCACCAGCTCGCCCAGCGTCTGCCCCTTCAGGCACAGCAGCTCGGTGACCAGCAGCCACGGGATCATCCCGCTGTCGCAGTAGGCAAAATCACGGAAGTAGTGGTGGGCGCTCATCTCGCCGCCGTAGATGGCGTCTTCTTCGCGCATGCGCTCTTTGATGAAGGCGTGGCCGGTTTTGGACATCACCGGCGTGCCGCCCGCCGCGGAGACCACGTCGACGGTGTTCCAGGAAAGGCGCGGGTCATGAATGATTTTCGCGCCCGGGTTTTTCTCGAGGAACGCTTCTGCCAGCAGGCCGACAATGTAGTAGCCCTCGATGAACTGCCCTTTCTCGTCGAACAGGAAGCAGCGGTCGAAGTCACCGTCAAAGGCGATGCCCATGTCCGCGCCGTGCTCAATCACCGCGTTGCGGGTGTCGTCGCGGCACTCCGGCAGCAGCGGGTTAGGAATACCGTTCGGGAAGTTGCCGTCCGGGGTGTTGTGCACCTTGACGAAGGTTACCGGCACGTTCAGCGCCTTAAAGCGGGCTTCCAGCGCGTCCACCACCGGGCCGGCCGCGCCGTTACCGGAGTTGATGACCAGCTTCAGCGGCTTGAGGTTCGCCACGTTGATGTAGCCCAGCAGGTGGTCGATGTACTCTTTCTGCAGGTTGATTTTTTTGTAGCTGCCGCGCTTCGCCTCGTTCACTGGCGGGAAGTCGTTGGCTTCCGCCAGACGTTGCACGTCGCGCAGGCCGGTGTCGCCGCTGATAGGGCGCGCGCCCTTGCGCACCAGCTTCATGCCGTTATAGTCCATCGGGTTGTGGCTGGCGGTCACTTCGATACCGCCGTCCACGCCCAGGTGGAAGGTGGCAAAGTAAATCTCTTCGGTCCCGGAAAGACCGATGTCCAGCACGTCCACGCCCGCGTCCTGCAGCCCTTTCGCCAGGGCCAGCTTGAGGGATTCACTGGTCAGACGCACGTCACCGCCCAGCACAATGGTCTGCGGTTTTAAATATTCGCCGTACGCGCGGCCAATGCGCCACGCGATGTCTTCATTCAGCTCTTCGCCCAGCTTGCCGCGAATATCGTAGGCTTTAAAACAGGTTAATTTTTCCATGATGACCCCTTTTTCAGGCAACAGTCGGCCCTGACCACTTAATGGCCAAATTGATTTTTTTGTCATTCGCAGGCCCGGTAAGCGCAGCGCCACCGGGCATAATGCAGAGTGCTACACCCGCCCGTAGCGGTCCTGGAAGCGCACGATATCGTCCTCTTCCAGATACGAGCCGGAGCGCACCTCAATTAAGTCGAGAGGAATTTTCCCCGGGTTCTCCAGACAGTGCGTCGCCCCCAGCGGAATATAAATGGACTCGTTTTCACCCAGCAGTTTGACTTCACCGTCGATAGTGACTTTAGCGGTACCCGCAACCACCACCCAGTGCTCGGCGCGGTGATGGTGCATCTGCACCGACAGCCCCTCGCCCGGCTTCACGGTGATGCGTTTCACCTGATAGCGGTCACCGGAGTCAATGGAGTCATATTTCCCCCACGGACGGTAGACTTCGCGGTGAATATGGTGCTCGTGACGGCCATCGGCCTTAATTTGTTCAACCACTTTTTTAACGTCCTGCACGGCGTTACGGTCGGCAATCAGCACGGCGTCCTTTGTCTGGACAACCACCAGATCCTTCACCCCGACCGTGGTCACCAGGCCGGATTCGGCGTAGACGTAGCTGTTTTCCGTTTTGTGGCTAATAACATCGCCGTGGTGGACGTTACCCTCCGGGGTATGGGCGCTGATCTCCCACAGGGAGGACCAGGAGCCGACATCGCTCCAGCCCGCATCCATCGGTACCACGACGGCGTCCGCCGTACGTTCCATCACCGCATAGTCAATGGACTCTTCCGGGCAGGCGAGGAACGCCTCTTCATCCACGCGGATGAAGTCGAGATCCGGGTCCACCACCGCCATCGCTTTCTCGCAGGCGTCCAGAATATCCGGGCGGTATTTGCGCAGCTCTTCCAGATAGCGTCCGGCGCGGAACAGGAACATCCCGCTATTCCAGTAATACTCACCGCTGGCGACATACGCCTGCGCGGTTTCCAGATTCGGTTTTTCAACAAACTGCGCCACGTCAAACGCCACGCTGTCACCTTCACCCGGCGTCACGCTGCCGCGACGAATATAGCCATACCCGGTTTCCGGCAGATCCGGCACGATGCCGAAGGTCACCAGCTTGCCGCTCTCGGCGTAAGGGATCGCCGCACGCACCGCGTCGCGGAAGGCGTCTTCCTGCTGGATAACGTGGTCTGCCGCCAGGACCAGCATCAGCGGGTCACAGTCCGGGCTGCTGCGTTTTGCCGCCAGCGCCGCCAGGGCGATCGCGGGCGCGGTATTGCGTCCGGCAGGCTCCAGGATGATGTTTTCGGTGAGCTTATTCAGCTGGCGCAGCTGCTCGGCAACAATAAAACGGTGCTGTTCGTTACAAATCACCACCGGGCTTTCACACTCCACGCCGTGCAGACGGTTTACCGTCGTCTGCAGCATGGTGAGATCCCCTTTCAGGCAGAGGAACTGTTTTGGATAGAGCACGCGGGACAGCGGCCACAACCGGCTACCAGAGCCACCAGCCATCACAACCGGATACAAAGTGGTTTGACTCATGATTTATCCCCGTATATCTGTAATAAATTGGCTCAGCACGTTCTCTTTTTCGAGCGTGCGTTCGGCATATTCACGTGCCACCGTGTTCACTTTTGGCATGGCAAGCGCTTGCTCAATTCCGGTTACCAGCGCCGGGACCGATTCCGGCTCCACGCACACGGCAATCCCCGGATAGCTGTCACACAGCTGGCCTAATTCTGTTTCGGCTTCTGCCGTGATCACCGCGTTACCGCCCACTGCCAGAATGTTGGTCAGCTTGGACGGCAGCACCGCGTCCGCGGCGCCGCGTTTTTGCACCACCAGATGGCAGTCGCCCATCTTCAGCAGCGCAGGCAGTGCCTCGTAAGACTGAAGCGGGAAAAATTTCACGTTGGTCAGGCCGCGTTCCCCGGCCATTTTTTCCAGCCGCGCCTTTCCACCGCCCTGCCCGACAATCACAAACGTCCACGGATGTTCACTCAGCAGCTGGGCCGCTTCAATCACGCTTTCCAGCCCCTGCTTTTCGCCGATGTTGCCTGAGTAAAGAATGATTTTTTGATCTTCAGGCAAACCGAGCTGCGCGCGCAGGGCATGAGCATCGTGCTCAGTTACATCGCGAAAACGCGCCACTTCTGACCAGTTCGGGAAGAAAATGACTTTCTCCGCCGGGACGCCCTTCTCCTGCGCCTTGTTCATCATCGAGCGCGAGATAGTCGAGACGTAATCAACGTTGTGCAGGCCGCTGCGCTCAAACGCGCTGGCGAGCTTCGCGACCTTGCCGCCTTTACTTTTGCCTGCCATCCCCAGGCCCAGCATGGCGTCAACTTCGTAATCCTGTATGTGCAGCAGAGTGCGCGCGCCGGAGAGTTTGCCCAGCAGGCGCATGCCCGGCGTGCAAAACAGCGTTGGCACCACGCCGATGATGCGATCCGGCTTCCAGCGACGCTGCGCCATCAGCGGGAAGAAGCTGCTCAGGGCAAAGCTGCCCAGATGAAGTAACCGTTTCAGCGTTGAGGGCTGCTTAGGCACATACAGCGGGCAGCGCCAGACGGTCGCTGCGCCCTCTTCGCGACGGTAGCGCCAGCTTGAGTAGCGCTCCCCGACTTTCCACTCCGGGTAGTACGGCGGCGCGGTAATGACCCGCACGTCATGTCCCTGGCTCGCCATCCACTCGACCATCTCGCCGGTGTATTTCCCGATGCCGGTTAATTCCGGCGAGTAGTTGATTCCGTATACGAGGATCTTCATATGCCCGGCACCTCGGCCTGACGTTCGGCCAGGAAATAGGCACGACTGTTGTCATGCACATTGTCGCTGGCAAGCAGCGCCTCTGGCGTCTGCCAGCGGTAGTCGTCATGCTGAGAATCAGGCAGACGCAGGTCTGCCCCACTCACCTTCAGGCGGAACCCCAGCACGATGTAGTGCGTGGTGAACCCGGTGCCTGAAAAGTTATCGTCATAGAAGTGCTGCCAGACCCCGTAAAACTGGCCCGCTGCCATCGGCAGCTGCAGGCCCAGTTCCGCCAGAGTGAGACGCTCAAACGCATCGCTCAGCGTCTCATCCTTCTGCACGCGCCCGCCGGGCACGAACCAGAAGCCCTGTGCAGGACGGTTGGTTCGTTTCCCCAGCAAGAACTCGCCGCGTTCGTTCTCCACGATCAAATCAATTGAGATGAGCGGAGTGGAACGCACTACCGTGGCAAAATCTTCCTGACTTAAAAACATCGTTACCCCCGGAAGCGGTGCTGGTTTTCCAGGAACCACTGGTAGGTACTGGCCAGACCCTGCTCCAGTGACACCTCGTGATACCAGCCCAGCTGATGCAGACGGGTCACGTCCAGCAGCTTGCGCGGCGTGCCGTCCGGTTTCGTCGCGTCAAACACCACGCGGCCTTTGTAGCCCACTACCTGCGCGATGGTTTGCGCCAGCTCGCGAATGGTGCAGTCCACGCCGGTGCCGACGTTGATGTGCGACAGCATCGGCTCGGTGTTCTCTTGCCACACCTCGCGATCCAGCTCCATCACGTGAATGCTGGCGGCAGCCATGTCGTCCACGTGCAGGAATTCGCGCATCGGCGTACCGCTGCCCCACACCACCACGTCCGGCGCGTTCTCGGCGGTCGCCTCGTGGAAGCGGCGCAGCAGCGCCGGGATCACGTGCGAGTTGCTCGGGTGGAAGTTGTCGTGCGGTCCGTACAGGTTGGTCGGCATCACCGAACGATAGTCGCGGTTGTACTGACGGTTGTAGGACTCGCACAGCTTGATCCCGGCAATCTTGGCAATCGCGTACGGCTCGTTGGTTGCTTCAAGCGTGCCCTGCAGCAGTTCGCTCTCGGCGATCGGCTGTTTCGCCATTTTCGGGTAAATACAGGACGACCCGAGGAACAGCAGCTTATTCACGTTGTGCAGATGCGCGGCGTGAATGATGTTGCTCTCGATCATCATGTTTTCGTAGATGAAATCCGCCGGGTAGGTGTTGTTAGCGACAATGCCGCCCACCTTCGCCGCGGCCAGATACACCTGGTCAATGCGTTCGTTAGCAAAGAAGTCCTGTACCGCGCGGCTGTCGAGCAGGTTCAGCTCGTCGCGGGTGCGGACAACCACTTCGACGTCACCGCGCTGTTCGAGCTGGCGAACAATCGCGGAACCCACCATTCCGCGATGACCGGCGACAAAAATACGTTGTTTTGTCATTCTCAGGACTCCAGCGCGATGGCAACCTCGTAGCCATGAGACTTGAGCAGGGAGTGTTTTTTCGCTGCTTCAAGATCTTTGGCTACCATCTCGGAAACCATCTCCTGCAGAGTGATTTCTGGTTTCCAGCCCAGCTTGTCGTGCGCTTTGGTTGGGTCGCCCAGCAGAGTTTCCACTTCAGCAGGACGGAAGTAGCGCGGGTCAACCTGGACAATCACGTCGCCTGGCTTCACGCCCGGAGCGTCGTGGCCGGTCACGGAAACAACGATACCTTTCTCTTCCACGCCGGTACCTTCGAAGCGCAGTTTGATGCCCAACTGTGCCGCAGCCATTTCAACGAACTGACGTACGGAGTACTGCACGCCGGTCGCAATCACGAAGTCTTCTGGCTGTTCCTGCTGCAGCATCATCCACTGCATTTTCACGTAGTCTTTGGCATGGCCCCAGTCACGCAGGGAATCCATGTTGCCGAGGTGCAGGCAAGACTCCAGACCCTGCGCGATGTTGGCGATAGCGCGGGTGATTTTGCGGGTCACGAAGGTTTCGCCGCGACGTGGAGATTCGTGGTTGAACAGGATGCCGTTACAGGCGTACATGCCGTAGGATTCACGGTAGTTCACGGTGATCCAGTAGGCGTACAGTTTTGCTACCGCATACGGAGAGCGCGGGTAGAATGGCGTGGTCTCTTTCTGTGGGATTTCCTGCACCAGACCGTACAGCTCAGAGGTGGATGCCTGGTAGAAGCGAGTTTTCTTCTCAAGGCCGAGGAAGCGGATCGCTTCCAGCAGACGCAGCGTACCCATGGCATCAACGTCGGCGGTGTATTCCGGGGACTCGAAGGAGACCGCTACGTGGCTCATCGCGCCCAGGTTGTAGACTTCATCCGGCTGTACTTCCTGCAGGATACGGGTCAGGTTGGAGGTATCGGTCAGGTCGCCGTAGTGCAGGTGGAATTTCGGGTTCGCCGCGTGAGGATCCTGATAAATATGATCCACACGTTCGGTGTTGAAAGAAGACGCACGACGTTTAATACCGTGTACTTCATACCCTTTTTCCAGCAGGAACTCTGCCAGGTAAGAACCATCCTGCCCGGTAACGCCGGTGATGAGAGCGACTTTAGACATGTTTATATTCCTCTACTTATGAATTTAATCAGTTTCAACGCGTTCGCGTATCACCACTGCGGGGTTGCCACGGCAAATTTTATTTGCCGGTAGCGATTTAAAAACGCTGCTGCGGGCACCGACTACCGTGCCATCGCCAACAGAAACACCCGGTGCAACAAAAACATCCGTTGCCAGCCAGCATTTTTCACCTATCGCAACAGGCGAAGCGGTAATATCAAAATGCTGACTCATAAAGTCGTGGCTGCCGGTGCACAAATAACACTTCTGTGAAACCACCGAATTTGCGCCAATCGTTATTTCGCCAAGGGTATATAACACCGCGTCATCCCCAACCCATGCGTAATCCCCAAGCGTTAATTTCCACGGATAGGTAATTTTCACAGAAGGTCGGATGACTACGTTTTTTCCGATTTTTGCGCCAAACAGGCGCAATAAAAAAGCTCGCCAGCGATACATTATTTGCGGCGACCAGGCAAATAACGTTGCCTGAACGGCCCACCACAGCTGTACCTTAATACCGTTCCCGCCCCGAAAACCTTTCGGCACGGAGAAACCTTTTAAATCCTGCATTGCGTTTCCTTATATTCAGGCTTTGTTATATAAGGTTTTCGTTTTGCCTGTGGTGCGCAGGCGTAATAAATAAGACAATTCCGCCCAGAACCCCGGCACGCGTAATATTTTACGCTGTACGTTTTTGGCGTCCTGGCATAACTCCAGATTATTAGACGTTGACACGCCGCCCATTGAGAATTCAGACACCAGCCCTTTAATTCGACGGAACGGGTAACCTGATTTATACAGGCTGGCTGCCAGCGCATAATCGGAAGACACTTTATACTGTAAATCGTAAGGCTGTTTTTTCAGACCCTTTACCGGGAAGAAAATGGCCTGATGGCTGGCCGGCAAGCTGTGGTAGATATACCAGCCTGGCTTCGCGCTGCGGCACACTTTATGTCCGTCGCCAAAATCGAGCAGCGCATCGCCAATATACATGGCGTCCTCTTTCTGGCGAGCCAGCTGACGGGCAAACAGCGCCACGTCTTCATGGAAAATATCGCCCGAGTTCAGGAAGATGGCATAACGGCCTTGCGCCATGTTGATGCCTTTATTCATCGCATCATAGATGCCTTTATCTTTCTCGCTGATGTAGCGTAAGTTGAACTCACCGTTGAGTTTTTCCAGAAACTCCGCCGTGCCATCGTTCGAGCCGCCGTCGACCACAATCCACTCAAAGGTGAGGCTTGGATCGCGCGCCAGGTTGCGCAGCGAGCGCCAGGTTTTTACCACCCCTTCGTAATTACGAAAAGCGACAGTAATGACGCTAAGAAACATAAATCACCTCATTTCGTCATACGTTCGTAATATTAAGCGCCTTGCGCAGAATAAACGGACAGACAATCAAGAAAGCATATTCCGGGCTAAATACTGACCCGGTAAAAAACAGCGACACCGGAGTAAACAGATAAAGCTGAACGCGAAAGTTCTGGTTATCACCAAACGCGTTAATCATCATTTTGAAAACTTTAAACAGATACCACAGGGTCAACAGTACGGCGAACCACGAAAAATAAATAATTAACAGATACAGACCATTGTCTATGGTTTTACCGACATCCGCACCGTTAAAGATTCCGAATGATGCAACATATTCGTAAAGTGAGCCGAATCTTACCACCCCATCAATATGGGTTAAGGAATAACCCACCATCACCAGTGGCCCAATGATGCGATAATAGGACGAAGACCCTTCCGTTCCCAAATCACC
>OJTV01000014.1_pt1 | contig 52862 bp, 53 predicted proteins | sample 1599791 | NCBI WGS metagenome assembly OJTV01 (sample SAMN04436617, study PRJEB24849) | human gut metagenome | biome: human gut; feature: NICU; material: stool | host: Homo sapiens | place: USA: Saint Louis, MO | collected 2011-02-17 | reverse complement strand
CACAGGAGAAAACCAGGATGCACACACGAAACGTCAACGTCAAAACCGCCGCTCAAGAATCTACCGGAAGATGTGATTCAAACCTCACCACGTCCCAGTTCACGGATCTGTTTTGCTGGGTCCTGGCAGCATCTGAAGGGGAGCCACAACCGGTAATTTTTACGCCGCCAGAGAATGCCACTGAGCTGACGTTAATTAATGACGAATGCCCGGATTATATCTCAGTCTGGGTTGTGGATGGTCGCCCGGTGGCAGCTGCAATGCCGCTGGATAATTTTCACCGCGTTATTCCTTCATCACTTACTAAATAATCAGGAGTAAATAAAAATGGTCAGTTTCGCAAGCCGCTATCGTATGCCTGTCTCGATCCGTAAAGACCGTCCGCTGACAAATGAGGAATTACAGCTCATCGTTCCGAGCGCGTTCTCATCGGATAAACACGATTCACGCTCTGAACGTTATACGTATATCCCGACCATTAACATTCTTGATCGCTTACGTGATGAAGGTTTTCAGCCGTATTATGCAACTCAGTCACGTACACGCGACCAGGATAAACGCGACTTTACAAAGCATATGCTTCGCCTGCGCCGTCATGACCAGATTAACGGAAAAGAAGTACCGGAAATTATTCTGCTGAATAGCCATGATGGTTCAAGCAGCTATAAAATGATCCCCGGCATGTTCCGTCAGGTTTGCAGTAATGGTCTGGTTGCATGGAAGGATTTTGGTGAAATCCGCGTACCCCACAAAGGGGATATTGTCGGGCAGGTTATTGAAGGCGCTTACACGGTGCTGAAAACATTCGACGCGGTTGATGAAAATATAGACCTCATGAAAAGCATTCAGCTCACTTTGCCTGAGCAGCGTCTTTTTGGTAAGACCGCCCTGGAACTTAAATACGATGGAAAACCTGCGCCGATTACACCTGAGCAAATTATTAACCCTCGCCGTGTGCTCGACAGAGGCCAGGATTTATGGACCACGTTTAACGTGGTGCAGGAAAATGTGATCCGTGGGGGAATTCGTGGCAGAACGGAAAAAGGGAAGATGACCAGAACGCGGGAAGTCACCGGAATAGATGGTGACATCAAATTAAATCAGGTGCTCTGGAAAATGGCTGAAGAGTTTGCAAAACTGAAGGCCTGAAAATTAAGCCGCTTAACAGAGCGGCTTTTTACTGTCCGCTATGTAACGAGGCCGTTTCCGCAATTTGAATCGCATGCTCCTTTCCCGCAGCTGGCACCAGACGTTCAGAAAGCAACTTTTTTCTTGCCAGCAATACACGATATATATTTTTGATATCCTGAGCATACGCCTTACGCTGCGCAATGAGCTTTTTGCTCGGCCCCGTATTATACATCCCCACGCTGTCCCAGTTTTTTCCGTATGACCTGAAGTTGTGCGCCAGTACCCATGCACCCGTATAAACGCAGATACATGGATCATTCAACAGGCGCTCACGGGTAATATTGAAGTTTTTAAGTTTACCGTAATGGGAACTGTTTACCTGCATCCCGCAGACATCTTCTGTCCCATTCCTGTTTGATCCATTTATCGCACCCGGCTTAAGTCTGCTCTCTTTAATTGAAATTGACATAAGCAGCAGCGGATCAATTTGATAATCTTTCCCGGCCTGATCAAAGCACATCTGGGGAGCTGCGCCAGCAGACAGTGAAAGTGTCAGCAATGCCGCAGGTAGTAACAATATTTTCATGGTTTAGCCTTTTAACGAAACACACGGGCTCTGGAGAGTCGCCTTAAAAAATACCCCGGCGGATCGTCGTAATCAAGTAAATTCACTACAAACGCGCGTGAGCGCTCTCCTGAATGGATTTAACACCTGTCCGAAATAAACATGCCAGAACGGTAGACGGTATTAACATGCCGCTCTTTACTAACCCTTTAAAACATCACACCCCACGCAAGACTTCGTCTTGCAGATTTTTTCTTTTAATTCAGATGTATACCTGTGCTTATTATGCGGAATTATGCTGTGTGAACGATAAAGGTGTGTGCATCAGCACACATTGCAGTGCCTGAACCCCACACACTACAGTGCCTAATCAAGCACTGTAGTGTGTGCTAATCCAGCACTGCTGAGTGTGGGGATTGTGTGTATTCAATAAATAGAGTAACTTAAAAATGGGTAGTGCCTGATGAACACACATCACAGTGCCTGATGCACACACATGACAGTGCCGGATTAGCACACATCCAAAAGCCAGATTCACGCAAATCCTCAGTAAGTTACAGAACAACGTAACTCCGGGAACTGACATATAAGTAGCATTGCAGTGCCGCATCAGGCACTGCATGAAATTTTTGAGAAAACATCATGCCAAGAAAGAACATCTACTTTAAAGATAAAATTGACAGAGAAATAAATGATATTCTTGAGATTGAGTTACAGAAGGGCGCAACAACGTCAGACATGAACTATTCTTCCATAGTCAACGAATTAGTTCGACTCGGACTGATGGTATACAAATCAAAGGAAGAGGGCTCAACTTTCGATCTCGATGGTTTCCGACGCGACCTCATTAAGAAAGTCTCTGGCTCACGTGAAGGTATTATGATTCTCACCGCACTTGTCTCTGATATCTTTGTCACGATGAAGGGGCCAGACTCTGGAGTGAAGCTTGAAGAACTGATAAATGCCAACATCAGCTCGATTAACGATGCAGAAGATAAGGCTGAAAAAGACCACTTCCTGACGGATTAATTATTGGTTTCAGGCCGGACTTTTCCGGCCCTGTCGATCACTGAGGCTCACCCTCATCCCACGGAAGGTCTTCCTTTTCCACCTCCGTGATTTTTTCTTTTAAAAAAACTTCAAATTCCATACACAACACTTTCAGCGCCTGCGCATCCTCATTCTGGTCAAGCAATCTCTCAGTAAAATATCCAAGTGTATTCATTAACCTGGTGAGCATTTCATCATTCAGACTACGGTTATGCACCTTCGCCATTGCCCTGATTTCATCTGCAAGGTTTTCAGGAATTCGCATGCTATATCCGGTTGTTTTCCCCGGAAGCAAAACTCTTTCACCCTCACGCCACATCCACAATTGCTCCTGCTTGGGCGAGGATTTAATTTCTCCAGCATCATCAATAGATTCACCATCAAGTAATTGCCCTAACCACTCTTCAAATCTCACCGCCAGAGCAATGAGCCGTTCACCCTCCGCAGTTTTAATGACAGGCTTGCCGGGCTGATAATTCAGCGACAACAAAAGCCTGGCAATAATTTCCTCATTCACACTTCTGTTGCCAGCTCTGGCACATATTCTCAGCTCCATAAGCAGATTATCCGGAGCACGCAATCGCCACTCCACCGCTTCACCTGGCTGGAACTTACGCGGACGGCCGCGACCATCCCACATTTTTTCTTTAACTTTCATAGCTATAGATCCCGGAGGCCATTTCTGAACTTTCTGGTCAACAAAGCCTACCCACTTACATATTCGGATAAATCTGAATGATTCCAAAAAGTGTGACATGCGCCACAGTTTTTTTTTTTTAGGGTCATGGGACAATTGCGCCCGCGTAAACAAGCACTTACGCGATTCACTTTTGTTTACTTCGGAGAAAACAAACATGTTAACCAAAGGCAGCGCCCTTAACGTCGGTAAGGGATGGGCGGTAGCGTCTTTATTCCGCAAAGTTCGAGAAAATCGCAAAGCGAAATTTTACTTAAGGTCAGCAGGTGTTTTTTTAATTGCACTTATGGTCACTCACCCGGCATTTGCATCTGGTACTGACCTTCTTTCCTCACAGAACACCACGGTTAATTCCACCTTCGGTTCTGGTTCCTCACTGATTAAATGGTTCTACATCGCCGAAATCATCATGGGCCTGTTTATTTACATTAAGGCCCGCTCACCACTGGTGTTCGTCGGTATCGTTATGGCAATCATCTTTACCCGTGTCGCCTTCGGCATCGCGAGCTAAATGATGAATGGGGAAGGAGATAAATATAACTTCCCGGAAACAATGAACCAGCAGGACCGCTATTTAGGCTTACCGATTGACGAATTGATTGTTACCGCACCCCTTTTAGTTTTGGGGGTGCTTAACAATCTGTCACTCGAACTTGGTGTAATCGCGGGAATCCTCTGGTTTATCGTCAGATATCTGAAAAAAGGGCAGGGGTCGTACTGGTTGCTTAATTTCTGCTACTGGCACCTGCCATCACTTTTATTCAAAGTAACCTTTCGCCAGATACCTGATTCAAGTTTCCGACACTGGAGGGCATAGTTTTTCATGAAACTGAATATTAAAGGAGAGCGCGATAAACAACTCCGCTATGCGTTTATTGGTCTTTCAGCTTTAACTTTACTCATGGGCGCAGGGAATGTACTGACAGGGTCACTGGCATGGTATTTCGCCACAACCCAGAAAACCATCACCACGCCCTTAATCTATAATCGCCCCTTTGCATCAGATTCAAAAAGTATTGACGCAACCGGCCTGACACAATTCGCCGCTTCCTTTATTTACTGGCGGCTCAACGTTAGCCCGGAGAACGTCGACACTAACCATAAAATGGTTCTTGGATTCGTCCCTTCCGCCGAGCGGGACGCACTCAAGAAAGCTCTGGATATTGAAGCTGAACGCATCAAGAACGGGGGCATTACCACCCGGTTCGATACGAAAGAGATTCGCGTTATTGATGATAACACCGTGCAGTACAGCGGAGTTCTGAAACCATCCACCACTAACGGCGCAATCACCACGCCACTGAAAGACCAGGAAAAAACCTACCGACTAAAACTGAGCTATGACAACGGCGTGATTAACCTTCACAGCTTTGAAGAGCTCAGGCCGGTATCTTCCACTAACTGACAGGACTGCCCATGAAATTTCGTATTTCACCGGCAGCTGCTGCTGTGTTTCTGGCAGCGGGATTATTTACCAGCGGCCTCCGGGCCGCTTCCGCACCCGCAGCCATTCCGTTTGAGAACGACGCCGCCTTTAACGTCACCCTCAGCAACACCAACCCGAGCAAGGTTGTTGTAGACGGAGAACTCATTACCAGCATCAGCGGACCAACCGGTGCGTATGACCAGAGCCAGACCGAGGACGGAGCGCTTATCCTGTCTCCGCTTGTCGGCCAGAACTTCACCCTGTTTATCCAGACTGACCACGGTTCATCGCTGAGCCTGAACGTCAGGCCGCAGCCGGGTAACGGCAAAACACTGCGCTTCACCCCGATATCACCACCACTTCGCAAGAACGACGATGCGAAGGCATGGGAAGAAGGGCAGACCTATGAAAAAACGCTGGTTGCGCTATCCCGCGCCGTAGTCAATGGCCAGGTGCCGGACGACTACCGGGAATACCCGGTCAGCAGCATGCCGGCTTACACACCCGCCAGTGATGTACGTCTGACGCCTGAACGCCAGTTTGTGGGCAACCACCTGCGGGTCGTTCGCTTCCGGATGAGCAACCCGGGCAGCATCACCCGAAGCCTCCGCGAGCGCGATTTCTGGCGCAAGGGTGTCCGGGCCGTAATGCTGTCGCAGAACCAGCTCTACGCTGGCGGCGAAGGGTATGCCTGGATTGTGTTTTCAGATGACGGAGACGCCCGCCCATGACCATAAGCCTGAATGAAAACCTCAAAACCCGCCGCAAGCAGCTGGCTATCCTGGCCGCCGTCATCATTGGCGGCGCAGCTGCAGCAGGCGGCGTAATGTGGTACGGGCAATACCAGCAAAAACAAAAGCAACCCGCACCGGTTGCAACACCAAACCTGACCGGCGTTGTGACCGCGGCGTTTAACGAACAGGTCAACGATGCCGCACTGACACAGCAGCAGGCAAAGACCTCTGCTCTTGAGCAAAACCTTGCCACGCTTGCCCAGCAGTTTGCGCAGAACAAGCTCACAACCGACCAGAAGCTCGCCGAGAAGGACGCTGAAATTCAGCGCCTGAATGACCAGCTTACGAAAGCCCCCGGCAGCAACCAGTCCACTGGCCAGCAGACACCACCTGCAGGTCCGAACGGAACACCACTCCCCGGTCCCGTTGCTGCCGGTCAGGCCCGGCCACCCGAATACACCGTAACCCCTTCAGGCACACCGGCCGCCACTGGTGTGAATATGGGGCAGGGCGCAGCGTTCTACCCGGGCGGCTCTGGCCAGCGTATGACAGGCGGTCTGTCGACAACAAAGTTCAGCTACGACAGCCTGAAGAAAAAGCCAACTAAATTACCCTGGATTCCTTCCGGCTCATTCTCTGACGCCATCATGATTGAAGGTGCCGACGCCAACGCCAGCGTTACCGGTCAGCAGAACACCCAGCCCGTCACTATCCGCCTGCTGGGCAATATCCAGATGCCGAACAACAAAGAATACAGCGCCGACGGCTGCTTTGTGGTGGGGGAAATCTGGGGTGACATCTCCAGCGAGCGCGGGATTGTCCGGACGAAATCAATCAGCTGCGTTCTGAAGAACGGCAAGCACGTCGATATGGAGTTCGATGGCCATGTCAGCTTCCAGGGGAAAGGCGGCGTTCGTGGCAAGCCGGTCATGCGAAACGGCATGATTGTCGGCTACGCCGGCGCTTCCGGCCTTCTGTCAGGCTTTGGGGAAGGCATCAAATCTGCCGCCACACCATCCGTCGGCCTCGGTGCCACTGCAAGTGTTGGCGCAGGTGATGTGCTTAAGCAGGGCTTCGGAGGCGGAGCCAGCAAGGCGGCCGACACGCTAAGCCAGTACTGGATTAAGCGCGCCGAGCAGTATCACCCGGTGATTGATATCGGTGCCGGCAACCTGGTCACCGTCGTTTTCCAGAAGGGCTTTCGCCTTGAAACCCTTGAAGACGCTGAGGACGCCAAGGCAAAAGAGGAACTGCAGAAAGCCGGCAACGCCGCGCAGAATGCCGTAACTCCGCAACCGGCGAGCCAGACCACCACATCCAGTACCACCTCAGTCGGCAACGTCAACCCGGATGACGTTCTCCGCCAGGCCAGCCAGCTGCGCCTCGGTGATACCATCAACTGATGAGGAAATGCAGATGTCTGTACGTAAAGCAAAAGCACAGGGAGGCGGTCCCGACCGTAAAGCAAATGATGTGAACCGTCGGTTAAGGATGACCGTTAACTGGCTGTATTCGATTTGCTGGGTCCTCGGGTGGGTGGGCTTTATTGCGCTCATTATCAAAGGAGTTAGGGAGGAATATGCATTTCGCATCCTTGGTGCATTCCTCTTTGCCACCATCCTGATTCGTATACGACCACCCGTCTGGCCAGATGACACCGCCGAACCCCTCCCGGGGCCGACCGACGATGACAAAAGGGAGTGCAAATGAAGGGACCACGCACAGATGACCGTATCAATTTTCTGAGGGGTATTGAACGGGACTGGAAAGACTGGTCTGCAGGAAAAAACACAAAACCCCACTGGCTATTTTTGGTAGGGGGATTAACCGCTACAGGGATGTTGATTTTTAGCTTCTGGTCACACAATCAGAGGCTTACCGTGGCTTCCATTGCTGTTGGAATAGCTTTTCTTCTCGCCGGATTGTTACAGGCATGTGAAACATGGGAAGAAAAAATACAGCGGAAAATTCGGGCATATGAGCCGCTTGATATTGATGCCATGCGCACCCTGGCCGTTTCTGTTTTTCACAAGGATAAGCTGACACGGGAAGAACTCAGACAGTGGCTGGACGCGGAGTTAAGCGCCATTTCTGATGCTGCTCTTCGTGGGGGAAGCCGTAATGCGTGATGAAGAGCGTAATAGCTCACTGCTCAGGAAAATGCGGATGCATATTGCTGAATGGGAGGCTGTCCGGCCCACTCCGCAAGGAAATAAGTACATTTTTCTTTGGCTTGCAACCTTCATCGTTGTACTGGTAGCTACGGTTTCAGTGTTCCGCCCGTCATTGTTTGCACTGTGTTTCCTGATTGCCTGGTTTTTTCTGAGTCAGGAGATATTTAAGCGAATTATCCCGCGTTACAACGAAAGCTGGGAGGAGGTATTCGACAGGTTACTTTCTGATTATGAACCCCTGAACCTTTCTGCCTGGGAACACCTGAAGCACCAGGCTGAAACAGAAGGGCTGACGGTCAGCATTGTCAGCAACTGGTATCAGGAAGAAGTGAGGACCGTCTGGCCAGAAAAGAAACCTGACCTGAAGTTCCTCCATAAAGTCACTGACGGTAACGAGAAAATCGGAGAGGAATGAAGCGTACCAGAGCCATTGCACTACTGGTAATAACAGCCGGAGCGACCGGTGTTTCTGTTTACAACCATACTGGAGGGCTCACTGTATTACTCACCCTGGTGACCATAGGCGCACTAGCTCATGCCATCAACGTCTTCCTGTAATTCATTTCACTGGAGTGTTTATGTCTGCCAGCATGGCAAGCTACCCATTACTCAAAATCCTGCACAACTATCGCTATATCCTGATTCCAGCACTGGTATTCACTACCGAAATGACAGTGTGGGCAGCGCTCAATCTTAAAGGTGTGGGTGATATGGGCTGGGTCTCCTGGCGAGTGTGCCTGCTCTTTAGCGTGTTCCTCGTATGCTTTAGCGACTCAGCCTTTAACAAACTCGATGGTGGGTTTCTTATGTATGGTTCAGTCGTTCCGTGGGGCGGAATGCTAATAGTGGCGAGTATTTATGGCTTTATCCAGATGAACCTGAACTTTCTGACGCTGGATTTATTTTATGCCGGCGTGTTTTGTAGCCTTGCTGTGCAGCTGGTTTTCACTGTGATTCAGTGCAACTGCAAATAATTGAAACTGAGTATTACCCCTCCCTGAATACCACTTAAAACCGGAGTTACCCCATGAAAAAACTACTGGGTGCTGCACTGCTGTGCAGTGCACTGACCGGCTGCGCCGGTCTCAATTCTGATTTCGACTGCAACAAGACCGCGACCGACCAGTGCCTGACCACCGGTGAGGCCAACAAGCTGGCCGCTCAGGGTAAAAGTCTGGATGACCTGACGGCAGAGAAAACCGCAAAAAAGCCTGCGGGTGAAACCCTGCCGGCACTGCGCAATTCAGCACCGGTCGTGAATCCCTTCCGTCCTGTCTCCGCCGCAGCAACCGGAACCACTGCCGCTAAACCTGCTGCACCGCGCCCTCTGACCACTGCGCCGGCGAAATCGTCTGGCTCGCTGGTCACGCCGCTGACCACGTCCAGTCATGCGACCCCCGTGCCAGTTAACACTGCGGGCCGCGTTCAGGTTCAGCGCATTCCTGACGCCACGCAGCGCCTGTGGATTGCTCCCTGGGTGGACACGGACGACAACTTTCATCAGCCGGCTGTGGTCGAGTTCGTGAAAAACAAATCCCACTGGGATGAGAGCTACCGCGTTATCGGGGAGGGCGGGGAATGAGCAGCTACTACGTTTCCGGCAAGAACGGCATCGATCATCTGGCGAAATCGATAGTCCATTCACGGAAAGGAACGACGCAAATCACCGCCACACAGTCAGTCGATACCGACGATGAAACGCTGGCCGTTCTGAGCGTGAGCTGTGACTGGCAGATTAAAACTGCCGGTGATGCACCGCACTCCGGCCAGATGAACGAAGAGAAGCTGCGTCGCCTGGAGTTAATCCGGGCCGCTGCGGAGGGCCGAAAATGAGTTTTGTCGACAGCCTGATGGATATGCTGAAAAACGGGAAAGAGGACGACGGGGCAGCAACGGCCCGCAACAACCTTTCCCAGACCTGGGACTATCCGTCCCTGGTCGCTGCGCTGCCGTACCGGTATTACGACGACAGGAATGAAATTTTCGTCAACGCCGGCTCTGCGGGCTTCATTATGGAGGCCGCCCCGCTTCCCGGCGCGAACGAGCAGGTGATGGCCGCACTCGATGACATGCTGCGTAAGAAGCTTCCCCGCCAGACTCCTGTGACCGTCATTATGCTTGCCAGCAAGTGTGTCGGGGAACGCATCGATCGCGGCGTGAGTAACGACATGTGGAAAGGGGGGATGGCCGAACACCTTAATAAAATTACCCGCGCGTTCTGGCAGCGTTCCGCGCTGCACGGGCTGGCCAACGAACGGGAATACCCGCTCTACCTGCGTAACTACCGTATCTTTATTGTCTACGGTCAGCCCATTAAGCGCGCTTCCCAGGTTCAGCGGGTGATGGATGACCTGATTCAGATACGTAACACCATCCGCGTCTCACTGGGGGCCGCGCGCATCGACAGCATGAACACCGATGTGCACGCATTCCTGTCTGCGGTACGCGAGCAGATGAACTACCGTCAGGAACAGGTGCTGACGTCCTCCGGGGACTACAACGAGGATGAGAAGCTCAACCGCCAGGTGGTTGATCCCGGGATTGACCTGAAGGTGCATCCATCGCATATCCGGATGGCGCTGCCGGAAACCATTGACGCGCGCGGGACACGCCTGCCGGCATCGGCATGTCGCATCATCAACATGCAGCTTGCTAAAAACCCGCGTCGATTTGCGCTCTGGCAGGGGGCTGACAATCTGCAGAACCTGCGTTTTCCCGACCTCGGGATACCCTGTCCCTTTATGCTGACCTGGACGACGGCGCTGGAAGAACAGACCAAAAGCCAGAGCGAGGCTTTCCGTAAAGACCAGGACCTGTCTAAAAAGGCCAACTCAGCCTACGCTGCACTGTTCCCCAACACCAAAAAGGCTGCAGAGGAATGGCGGCGTACCCGGGAGCAGCTTCACAGCAATGAAATCGCGCTCTGCAATACCTACTTCAACCTGACCCTGTTCGCCCCGGATAACAATACCGAGGCACAGAAGTGTGAACTGGCCGCCGTCAACGTGTTCCGTAAGAACGAGCTGGAAATGGTGACGATACAGTACCAGCAGATGCGCAACTGGCTGGCCAGCTTCCCGTTCGTCATGCAGGAAGGGATGTGGGAAGACCTGAAGATGACGGGGGCAACGCTACGCTCCAAGTCATGGAATGCGGTGAGCCTGATGCCGGTCGTCGCCGAACGTCAGCTGTCCAACGTGGGGATGCCGCTGCCGACCTACCGGAACCAGGTGGCATTCTACGACATGTTTGGTGAAGAGAACGGCAGTACCAACTTTAATATCGCCGTCACCGGCACGTCCGGGGCAGGTAAATCCTTCCTGACGCAGGGCATTCTGCGTGACGTGTTAAACGCAGGCGGGTATGCCTATGTTATCGACATGGGGGACAGCTACAAGAACTACTGTCACCAGGCCGGCGGGGTTTATCTCGATGGCTCTAAACTGCGCTTTAACCCGTTCGCCAACGTTACGGACATTAATCATTCTGCAGAAGGGATTGTGCGCCTGCTGACGGTACTCGCCAGTCCGACGCAGCCGCTGGATGGCGTCTGTGAAGCGATCCTGCAGAAAGCGGTCATGGATGCGTGGGAGAAGAAGGGAAATAAAGCCCGTATCGACGACGTTCATAATTACCTGACTAATGAGGATGTGAACCAGGCGTTCGCAAATAAGCCGACCATCATCGCGCGCCTTGCTGAGCTGGCCATGCTGCTCGATACCTACTGCACCTGGGGGCCTGACGGAGAATACTTCAACGCCGATGCCCCGACGCTCGATGGGGAAACCCGCTTCGCGGTGCTGGAGCTGCTGAGCCTGGAAGACAAGCCGAAGCTGCTCTCGTCCATCCTGTTCTCGCTCATTCTTGCGATTCAGGAAAAGATGTACCACAGCCCGCGCGACCTCAAAAAAGTCTGCATCATCGACGAGGCCTGGCGCCTGCTGGGTGGCTCCAACCCGCACGCGGCACGGTTTATCGAAACCGGCTACCGCACCGTGCGTCGTCACCGTGGCGCGTTTATCACCATCACCCAGGGCATTAAGGACTTCAGCGCCAGTAAGGAAGCGGAAGCCGCCTGGAACAACAGCTCCACCAAAATCACCCTCCTGCAGGATGCGAAGGCGTTTAAACAGTACCTTGCCGATAACCCGGATCAGTTCTCGGACATGGAAAAAGAAGTTATCCGTGGCTTCCAGCCCGCCCTGCAGACCGGCTACAGCTCCCTGCTGATAAATGCCGGTGAATACAGCTCCTTCCATCGCCTGTTCGTCGATCCCGTGACGCGTGCCATGTTCAGCTCGCGCGGCGAAGACTTTGCTTTCATGCAGAAAGCGCAGAAAGAAGCGGGGGCAACTGCGGAAGAAGCGGCGTATATGCTGGCGGAGAAAAAATACGGCAGTGAACTTCGTGAACTTGAAGAGTGGGTGAAAGCAGCATGAGTGAGCAACAGGACAAGCCGTATGACGGCGACACCGTCCGCGACGGTGTAACAATCGCCAGCAAAACATCCCGCTGGGTTAAGGCCGGCATGCTGGGGCTGGCGGGACTTCTGGTTATGACAGGCGTGGCATATGTGACGGCGAAAGCCGTCACCCCGGAGGTGGTGGTCTTCGACATGAAGGGTACGGTGGACCTCTTTAAGCAGCAGTCCGCGCAGCTGCCGCTCGATGAAAGTCGGGCAAAAGCGATGACAGTGCAGTTCAACGCGGCGCTGACGGACAGCCTCACGGAATGGCAGGCTTCACATAACGCCATCATCCTGGTGAAACCGGCGGTGATAAGCCCGCAGCGCGATATCACGAATGAAATCCGTGTTGATATCGCACGACGCACCCGGGGGGGCCAGTGAAAAAAAGACTGCAGCTGACGGCCATGATGCTGCTGATACTCTCCGCCGGCAGCGGGGCGAAGGATCTTGGTACCTGGGGCAACGTCTTCGAACCTGCAGAGCAGGACATGCTGGCGTTTATCCAGAATCGCCTGAAGGGAATGGAGCAGACGGGCGAACTTGACCGCCTGCGCGAAGAGGCAACGGAAAGAGTGAAGGAGCATGCGGTACGTCCGACGCCGGTGGAAGGGCTCACGAAAGCGAAGGAATACCGCAGCTTTGCCTGGGACCCGACATTTACCGTGAAGGAAACGATCACTGACATGCAGGGCAACGTGATCGCCCGCAAGGGCGATACGGTCAATCCTCTGGATAAGGTGCCCTTCAGCCAGGTGCTCTTTTTTATCGACGGCGATGATAAGGAGCAGGTGAACTGGGCACGACAGCAGCTCGCCGGCCAGACCAGCGTGAAGGTCATCCTGGTGAACGGCAACATCAAAGAAACCAGTGATGCGCTGAATGAACGTATCTACTTCGACCAGTCTGGCGTACTGACCCGTAAATTCGGTTTTGAACACATCCCCGCGCGGGTATCGCGCGACGGCCGCGTGATGAAGGTGGAAGAAATACCTGTTAAGGGAGACGGTAAATGATCTTTCTGCTTGTACTGTCCGGTATAGCGGGGATCGCAGGTTGTGTGATTACAACAGCATGGTTACCGGCGAATCTGCGCTGGCAGGGAGCCCAGTGCGCAGTATTTATCCTGATTATTCAGGAATGCATTCTTAAGGTCATACCACTCGACACGGACGGTAGCGGACTTTTGATTGCTGCCGGACTGATGCTTTCCCAGTGGTTCGCCCCCCTTATCGCCAGAGAAACAGGGAAATTGAAAGTGCATTTCAGGATACCTTCAGTGCCCGGTTATCTGCTGATGTACATCCTGTGCCTGGTGCTGATCGGTGCCAGCTGGTTTCCCATCTGGATGGTTTTGAGATGAGATAATACCAGTTGCTTACCAGAAGCTTTTGAGAAGCAAAATAGTCAGCCCAAAAAATACAACGGTGAAACAGATAGCTAGAATGAAATAGGGAAAGCTGTGATGTGTGGAATCACTACCTGCTATCTGCCGCAAGTTTAAATCAGTAATTAAAGATGCCCATGCGAGCACAAATCCGAAGCAAATAATCAACAATGTCAGGAAAACAAAACTAGCGACAGACGTCACCGGAATACATGTTCTCGCACCCGTGCTGAGAAGTGCAAACAAGGAGCTGGAGGCAATTAAATCCCTCACCAGATTTCGGGTTGCTTCAAGTTGATTATCAGTTGGCTGTATACGCCTGAGTCTGTACATCATTTCCCCATTCTTTCCGTTACCGTGTTTTAGCCAGTCCGCAAGAATTCTGATGATGCGCGGTAAAATACATTAAAGGTACTCAAAATGACTGCAACAACGTTAGGTGACCTGTTTCCCGAAATGCGTCAGGCGGTTACATCCCCTCGACGTTACGCCAGAAAATCGCGTAAACCCGCTGAGATAAAACCGCGTATGGGAACAGCAGAACGGCTGAAAACGCTGTACCCCGAAATTGACTCCTGGCATCCGGTCCTGGTAACCAAAGCCTGGCTCCACTGGTGTGTGCAGAACCAGCAGGACAGCAGGGAGCCATCGAAACGTGATGAACGTTTTCCCGACTACATCATTCACCTCTTACTGGAGAACATGCGGGCCGGGGACAGCGCGAAACGTAAAAAGGGCCAGACGCTGTCACTTTCCGAGCGCCTCGACAGATTGTTTGCGGGCGAAGAGCAGGAGAGCGCCGAATGTCACTGAAACACAATACCGTTGTGCCGTCTGTGTCTCAGCAAATGACAGTTCACAACACTGACACCAAAGGCTGTGACGAAGCCGTTAATCAACTCTGTCAGCTGTACCCTGAGATCGCTTCATGGCAACCGGAGCTTATCGCCGGTGCCTGGCATCAGTGGTGCGCGGAGAACCAGCGTCAGCTGATAGCGCCGGAAGAACGTGATGAGGCGTTTACCCTGTACCTCGTCAGGCTTATCCGTAACAGAATGGAGGAGATGAACGCATGGCGTTAATCAGCTGCTTCACCGGCCCTCAGGGGCTGGAGGGGGTGCTCACCTGTTTGCGCGATACCGAGGGCATGACCGCTATTCTGGTCGTCGTTGCGCTGCTCGCTGCCTGGATTGTTGTTCAGTACGTGGCATGTGCACGGCGTGAACGCCGGATGTGGGAGAGCAGACCGGGAAAATCCCTCCCTCTCCCACAATTTGGTAATGCCCGTCATGCAACTGCTGTGCATGACTTTGCAAACCGGAATTATTACCAGGTGATGCTGGCCGAGATGGAAAAAGCGCTGTTTTCGGCAGGCTATGAATTGACGCGGGATGCATCGCGCAGCACACGGCTGGCAAATACAGACCGTCGTGACATCAGCCGGAAAGTGACCCGTGTGCGCCACCGCTATATGACCCCGCTCATCTCAGAACAGATGCTGAATGACAGCATTGATGATGCCATGAAAAATGGTTCCGCAGATGAATGGCTGAATCTGCTTATCCAGGGCAGTGAGCGGGAAGGGTGGTATATCACCCGGACCGCAGAGGCGGTAGGAGCGGTACTGAGCAACAGGCAAAAATGTCTCTGGCCGCTCAGGCAGGTGATGATCACCCTGAAGTCAGACAGCCTCGCCATTACCCGTGATTTCGTTCAGGGGCTGAACGCAGCGGCCGACGCTGTAAGCAACATGGCGTTCCCCGACATGGCTGATGAACCCGACTTCAGCGCTGTGCCTGTGAACATCTGTGGATTTCAGGTGACACTGATGCGCCAGCTCTGCAGCACCCCGCCGGGATTTTTCCCGGATGAAAGCGTCAGCAGTGTACTGGACGAATTGTTCAGTCAGATGCCTGAGCTAAAGTACGGTGAGAAGCGTATTGTCGTCTTTGCGCAGATAACGTCAGCACCTGCGAAAGACGTCCTGGCCCGATTCATCAGAACTGTCGGTGACCGTATTGCGGCAGGAGAGGAATATGCGGCTGATTACGATGACGACAACGGTTATGCCTTTATCGTCCTGCGGACCAGCAGACCCCACTGATTCAACCGCGCTGCCGTTCAGGATGTTCGGTGCTCACTGCGTTGCGCTCCGCCTCAGCCTGAATGTCATCCCGGTTTCCGATTAACCCCGACCAGGTAACGCCATGAAAAAAGACCCTGACACTGAAAAGGGCCAGAATGTTACAGCCGTTCGTCATGATGAAAAATCGGCTTTACGGCTTAAGGCCATTCTTGCAGAAAATCCCCTTTATTATCCCTCAATAGTGTTAAGAGCTGGCTTACTGGCTCTTGAGGATATGTCCAAAGACCAGCGGCTGGCATTCATCATGAAGGCGGCCGACAAAACCAAAAACCATTAATCCTGTTTTAAGCCCTCCCGCCGTCCGGTGGCTGCGGCACTCCCGGAGATACCCCATGACTCACCCTGAATCTGTCAGGCCGGTGACGGTTACCCGTGACCGCAATGGCTTCTGGACGCACCCTCATTATTTTGCACCTGCCAGTGATGAGGCCACACAGACTGAATTTGGCGACTGGATGCGCCAGCACAATCTGATCTGTGCCACCCGCTGGATGGAAAACGACGCGCCTCCCCAGGTGATCGCCGACTGGGAAAAGGGAAAAAACATCAGTGACTGGCTTCCTTCCGCGCTAGAGGGGGAGGGCTGGTTCATTGGCTCCATTCATGACACTGAGGACGGCCCGGTCTGTGTATGGCTGCGGGAGGTGAAATGAAGCGTTTTTCATGGCTTGCCGGCGTGATGCTGGTCCTGCTGTCCTGGATGCCAGCTCAGGCAACGGCCGCAGCCAGCAACGCGGGTGATGGCCGCTGGGTTAACCCGATAAGCGATGTCTGCTGGAAGTGTCTGTTTCCGATGACGCTCGGGAATATTCAGCTGGCCGCCGGTCCACAAAAGGATACCAACAACCCGGCTTCGCCGATCCAGATTTGCTCATATGGTGTGTTTTATCGTATCGGTCTGGCCATCGGATTCTGGGAGCCAATGGCGATGGTGGACGTAACCCGTGAGCCTGGCGTCATGGTCAACATGGGCGGCTTTAAAATCGATCTCGGACGAACGGGAACGGGAACCGCCGGGCAGAGTGACCGGCCCGCTGCCGGCACGTTCTACCATGTTCACTGGTACAAATACCCGCTGATTTTCTGGCTGAACATCATCACCAGTCTGGGGTGTCTGCAGACCGGCGACATGGATATTGCCTATCTCTCCGAAGTTGATCCTCTCTGGAATGACAGCACGCTTTCGATGCTGATTAACCCCGAGGCTGCGCTGTTCGGCAACCTGATCGCTCAGGGGGCCTGTGCTGCTGACGCAGTTGCATCATCTGCGGGTCTTCCTCTGTCGCCTCTGTTCTGGTGCGCGGGAAGTCAGGGGTCTATCTATCCGCTAACCGGCTATACCAGCGGTGAGTTTTCTCCGCTCGAGGCCTCTCTGCTGGTCGGAGAGCGAATGGCCTTCAAGATGCATCGTGAGGGGCTGGTCTGGAACTCTGTGGGCGCGGACGTCGCCGTATGTCACCAGTATCCATCCCCGATCATCCCGAAAGAGCGATGGCGATACCAGATGGTAAACATGTACCCCGAACCGGGTAACTGCCATCCCTTCGGGGCCAGCACGCAGCTCTGGGGCACGACGCATAACTCGCCATCCTCCAAAAAGAACTTCGGCTACCTCTTCTGGCGCAAACGTAACTGCGTATTCCTTTAAGGACATGACAATGAAAAACGCTTATCTCCGGGCGCTGACGATCAGCGTCATGATTGCTTTCGCGCCGCTGGCACTGGCGAGCGCCCAGACCGATATCTCCGTCTCTGACCATAGCTGGATAAAAGGTCAGCAGGATGCGCTGACAGCGATGAAGGAAGACCTGCAGGGGCATCCGGCGGCCGCACCCGTCTTACCGCAGCAGCAACTGGACCTGATTAACCGCCTGCAGGGCGATATCGCAGCCCGGACCAACACGATGGGGGAAAAAGACACGTTCCCGGCTATTTACTTTGTGAGCCTCGGTATTCCACGTGAAGGTCTGCTGCCCATGCTGAAGGATGCCCGCCGTTACAACATTCCGCCGACGCTGCGCGGTCTGGTGAATAACGACATGCGACAGACCGCGGCTGCAATGTTTGAGCTGAGTAAGGAGGACAAGGACGCTGGCGTGCAAATCGATCCAACGTTGTTCACTCAGTACAACATCACCACGGTGCCCGCCCTGGTGGTGACCTGCCCTGGCCACTATGACGTCATCAGGGGAAGCCTGCCCCTGCAGCAGGCTCTCGAAAAAGTCGCTGAAAGTGGTGATTGTGCGGCAACGGCACGCCATCTTCTGGAGGCCGGCAAATGAAAAAACTGCTTTCAACGGTGCTGATGCTTTTTCCGCTTCTGGCTGGCGCAGCTGATCCTGCCTTTGAGGCGGGAGCGAGCTTTGGCAAAGGCAATGCTTCCGCCGGGACGGGAGCCCTGAAGAACCCGGATACCGTCACGGGGGCAATACCAGGCTATACCGCTAATCCACCAGAGAAAGGGTATTACGGCGGCGTGGATGGCGGTGACGGCGGGCTCGCCAACAAAGGGCAGGCTGCTCTGCAGGGCAATGACGCAGCGCAGTCGGTTATCAACGCCGGAAAAACGAACCCGACGCCCGCCATCGACCCGAACGCACCTTTCATCACAATCGGTAAAAATGCGGAGAGTACGGCAGACGGGATCATGAATGGCACCAGTCAGCAGTGTAAGGAGACGACGGTATCAAAATCGACGTTTGAGAACTTTACCTGCGATCGGGATATGGCCACCATCCAGACGTGCGGAAGAACAGCCAGTATCACCGGGCATTATGAGGATAACTACAGCTATAAGACCATCACCATAGATTCAGACAATCTGGACGTCAGCAGCCCGCAAGTGTCCTACAGCATGCCGGAAGGAACGGTGTATTCAGCGACGATGAATTACACGTTCAAGAAAAATTTAGCGTTCAGCAACGATCTCTGGTTCCTGAACATTACGGCTCTCGGTTCGCTGATGACGATGTACCAGACCTCCGGGTCGTATGACCTGCCTCCGGGTAAGAGTTTTACCGAAGGAGAGAAGCTGACTATCACGTTTAATAACAAAAGAAACGTACCCGAAAGGGTTGCCAGCATTTGGGAGACCGGAAAAACCAACCACATGTACCATTTTGTTATCACCATCGTTTACCGTACCGGCACTAAGGTTTGGGTTCCGCAGACGACCTGGACTGAAAGCTGTGGTTTTGACAAAAAATCGGCCCTGTCCAGCGCAGGCAGTATCTGTACCGAACCAGGCGGCACTCGTACCATCACTGTCGACGGAAAGAAGTACAGCCAGACAAACAGTTGCTGGGCATATTCAGATTCTTATGTGACGGGTACCAGTTCTCGCGGGAACTGCGGTTCGCTGATGGATAACCCCGCCTGCACGCTCTCTTCCCATTCCTGTACAACAACTGAGTCGGGCATCTGTACCCATCAGTCAGAAACGTATCAGTGTCAGAAAACCTGGTCATCCAGCGGTCTGGTCTGCGGCGGGGAGTATATATGTCAGTCCGGTGCCTGCGATGAGACGAACGGTACCGGTGATAACGGGTTTGATACGGCTGTGGCCAAACTCGCGGGCCTGGCCTCTGCGGCAGAAGATGTCAGGGATCAGAACAGCACTATAGATGTCAGGGCCTTCACGGGTAAGGCCATGAGCTGCCGTAAGGCGTTTGCAGGCTTCTCCAACTGCTGCAAGGATTCTGGCTGGGGACAGGATACGGGGCTTGCCGCCTGTAACGATGATGAATTAGCTCTCGGGAAGGCCAAAGCCAAAAAGATCACCGTCAGCGTCGGCGATCGCTGTGACCGTCAGGTGCTGGGTGCCTGCATCCAGAAAAGTCAGGTCTACTGCGTCTTTGACGGTAAGCTTGCCCGCATCATTCAGGAGCAGGGGCGTCGCGACCAGCTGGGCGTTAAGTTCGGCAGCGGTGACAGTCCGGACTGCCGGGGGATCACGGTCCCGGAGCTGCAGAGCATCGACTTCGACAAAATCAACTTCTCTGACTTCTACGAGGATTTGATGAAGAACCAGAAAATCCCCGATACCAGCACGCAGGTCCAGCAGATTAAGGAGCGCATCGCCGCGCAGGTGAACCAGCAGGGAGGTGGTAAATGAAGCGTGTCCTCTGTGGCCTGCTCATGGCGCTGGCGAGCCATACGGTAGTGGCCGAGGAGATTGTAACGCCTGCAGAGCCGTTCACCGGCTGGTCCTGGTACAACGAACCGAAAAAGCCGCCGGAGCAGTCCAGAAAGCCACAACAGCCTGCACCGCAGGCCATTCCGGACCTCAGCAAAATGTCCCCGATGGAGCAGGCCCGGGTACTGAAAGGGTACACACAGGAGGCGCTTAATCGCGCCATCCTGTACCCCTCGCGGGAAAACACGGCGACGTTCCTGCGCTGGCAGAAGTTCTGGACCGATCGGGCATCGATGTTCAGCCAGTCCTTTGCGGCGGCGCAGCTGAGCCACCCGGATCTCGACTACAACCTGGAGTATCCGCACTACAACAGCATGGCGCCGTTTATGCAGACCCGCGACCAGCAGACGCGGCAGAGCGCCGTGGAGCAGCTGGCGCAACAGTACGGTCTGTTCTACTTCTACCGGGGCAGTGACCCGATTGACGTGCAGATGGCGGGCGTGGTGGCGGACTTTGCGAAAACCAACGGGATTTCGCTTATCCCGGTATCGGTTGACGGTCAGGTGGCAGCCTCCCTGCCGCAGAGCCGTCCGGATACGGGGCAGTCCCGGTCGATGAATATCACGCACTTCCCGGCGCTCTACCTTGTTGACCCCCGGAGCAAGAATTACCGCGCGCTGTCTTACGGCTTCATGACGCAGGATGATCTGTCGAAGCGATTCCTGAACGTGGCCACCGGCTTTAAACCGAATTCCTGAGAGTTTCTTATGACAAAAATGCTTTTACCCCTCATCCGTGATGCAGGGCGTTTTGCCCTGTTCACCCTTGTCTTCGGCCCGGCGCTGTTGCTGTACGGTATTGTGATAGCCATATCGCTGGAGGGCTCGCTGGCCGGGCAGTTTGTGAAAGAGGCGCAAACGCTAACCGAAGGCGCGCCCGACGGTAAGGTAATGCAGTGCGTTACGCATTATGAACCGGCACCACGACCCCGGCTACCTGAACCCGGCGAGGAGGCCAGCCCTCCTCCTTACCAGCTCCCGCCGATGTCGTTTTGCCATCGTGAACCGGTTGACAGCGATCTCTGGATAAAGCCGATGAATGCAACGCTCCTCAACCTCTGGCTGACGGGCGCGCTGTTCGGCGCGGCTGTGGCCTTTCTCGCTCATCTTTATATTCATCGTTCCACCACCTCACGGCAGATGCCGGGGGTATGGCAAAAGGAGACACACGAATGAAACCCGCTATTCTCGCAGGACTGATTTTCTGGGGCACGATGGCGCGCGTACTGAGCGAGCTGATGACGTGGTCCGTGGAGCATACGCAGCAGGTGCTCTTATGGCTGTGCAATGGTATGTGGGCCGGGGCGGCGGGCATGGTGGTGTATGCCGTCTGGCGCTGGTTCCGTTACGAAAGAGGACAGGCGCATAAGGAAGCCGATCATGAACTTTAAAACCGGACTCACTGCGCTCCTGTTATCCCTGCCCCTGCTGGCGAACGCCGGCGCGCGTGAGGAGTTAATGGCGCTTGAAGCGTCAAAAACGAACTCATCTGCAGACGCTACAGCCATCACCGCCTCCACCATTCCGGTACCTGCGCCAGCCAGCCTGATGGCGCTGCCGGACGGACGTCGGGCTAATATGAAAGATTATGCCGTGGTGCTCTTTATGCAGGCACACTGCCAGTACAGCGCGAAGTTTGACCCGCTGCTGAAGGGCTGGGCCGATGAGCATGCAATTAAGGTCTATCCGTACACCCTGGACGGCGGCGGCGATATCTCCTTTCCGACGCCGATGATCCCGCGCAAGAGCGATCTTAAATCGCCCATTGCAGACGAGATTGTGACTTTCTTCGGAAACGGGCTGCCGATTGCGACACCGACGGCCTTTATGGTCAACGTCAACACCCTGAAAGCCTACCCGCTGACCCAGGGTGTGATGGACATCCCCGCACTTGAGAGCCGGATGGCCAGTCTGATTCAGGCTGACATGGACAACGTCGACCCGAAAACGCTGCCGCCCATGCCAGCAAGCGCGCAGGTTACTCCTCAGTAATACAAACGGACTACAAAATGACGACAAACACGTATGCGTTATCGCGTACCGAGCGCGTGTGGCTGTTATTCAGCGTGACGCTGCTTGTGTCCGCAGCATTCTATGGGGTACTGGCCCACCGGGTGGTCAGCGTCCTGAACCGTCCTGAACTGACAACCTGTCTGCAGGATTTTCCGGTGCTCCTGCTGATATCACTGAGCATCGGCTTCTTTTTCACCGTCACCGGGCTGTACGTCTGTCGTCAGACCCTGGACAGGAAACCCCGGGAGGAGATTGCATGAGGCACATCAGACTGAAGACGTTTATCCGAAACCAGGCTATCGGGATACTGAAAGACAGTAGTGAGGATACGGAAACCAGAAAATGGACTGACCTGTTAACCCTGAAACTGTTTTATACCCTGATTTTTACCGCCGTAGTCGAAAGAGTATACGTGAAATGTGCCGGTGCAACGCTGAGTGCGGTGGCAGAACCTGCCACCGTTGATCGCGCCGAACAATTTACGCTCTCGCTTCTCATCCACTATCCGAAGTACCTGCTGTGGAGCGTAATGGCCGCGATTTGCGTACTCATTGCGGTGAATTTACTCGTCAGCGGCTGGCTCCATCTGGCCACATATCTTTGCTGCAAACTGAACCGTGCTGACAGCCCGGCAGGTAAGGATACGCAAGCTGTGGAGGTGCCTAATGATTAAGGTGCTTATTACGGCAGGGGTCGTGTTCTTCTCAGGTCTGACTGCTCTGCCTGCTCAGGCGGACGTCAACGGCGACCTGAACGGCTTCTTCAATAATCTTGGCTACAGCGGCAACGTCACCCAGGCGCAGGCCTGGCAGGGGCAGGCGGCCGGGTACTTCTCCGGCGGCTCTGTCTACCTCCGGAACCCCGTCAAAAATGTCCAGCTGGTCTCGATGCAACTGCCATCCCTGAACGCCGGCTGCGGCGGTATCGACGCCTATCTCGGGGCGTTCAGTATGATCAGCGGCGAGGAAATTCAGCGATTCGTGAAACAAATCATGAGCAACGCCGCAGGCTATGCATTTGACCTGGCCCTGCAGACGATGGTACCGGAGCTGAAGCAGGCTAAAGACTTCCTTCAGAAGCTGGCCAGTGATGTTAACTCCATGAACATGAGTTCGTGCCAGGCCGCTCAGGGCATTATCGGCGGGCTGTGGCCAGTGACGCAGGTTTCCCAGCAGAAAATCTGCCAGGACATTGCCGGCGAAACCAACATGTTCTCCGACTGGGCGGCTTCCCGGCAGGGCTGCACCGTCGGAGGACAGGGCGACAAAGTCACGGCAAAGGCAGGCGACGCTGAGAAAGATCAGGTGCTGAAAAACAAAAACCTTATCTGGGACACTCTCAGTAAGAATGGTCTTCTCGGCAACGACCGCGCGCTGAAGGAGCTGGTCATGAGTACTGTCGGCTCCATTATTTTCAACAAGAATGGCGATGTGACAATTCTGACGCCACTGGTTGATAACCGCGACCTGATTAAAGTCCTCATGCGCGGGGGAACGGCGAAGGTCTACGGATGTGATGTATCCACACTGTGTCTGGGACCTGTCGTCACTAACCTGACGATTTCTGAGTCCAACGCTCTGGTCACACTGGTCAAAAACCTGATGCTCTCAATGCAGAACAAGCTGGTAGATGATACTGCGCTGACCGATCAGGAAAAAGGCTTTGTGAACACCACCTCTGTGCCGGTGCTGAAGTACCTGACTAACGCTCAGAGTATGGGGATGAGCGCCACCTACCTGCTGCAGGTTTCCGACTTCATTGCCCAGGACCTGATGATCCAGTACCTCCAGGAGCTGGTAAAACAGGCAAGCCTGTCGCTGGCTGGCAAGAACTTCCCTGAAGAGGCTGCCGCCAAACTACGTGACAACATCATTCATGCGCAGGGACTTCTCGCTGACATGAAGCTGCAGTCAGCTGCTGATCAGAACGCGCTGGACGGTATCGACCGCAACATGCAGTACCTGCAGCAGCAGGTGTCCACCATTGTTTCAGGCTCCTTCCAAAGCAACTATCACTGGGGTGATCGCTGATGCTTGAGATATACACCATTTATGGCGGGGGAATGTGGAAAACGGCGCTGGACGCCGTTGTCACCCTTGTCGGTCAGAATACCTTCCACACCTTAATGCGTATTGCCGGTACCTTCGGGGTGCTGGCCGTATTGCTCACTTTCATCAAACAACGTAACCCGATGGTCTTCGTCCAGTGGCTGGCGGTCTTCATGATCCTGACCTCCATCCTTCTGGTACCGAAACGTTCAGTGCAGGTCATTGACCTGTCCGATCCCGGTGCGGTCTGGGTAACCGATAACGTACCGGTTGGCCTGGCGGCTATCGCGTCGCTGACGACCAGTATCGGGTACAAGATGGCGTCAGTTTACGACATGCTGATGGCCAGACCCGACTCGGTGACCTACAGCAAAACCGGGATGCTGTTTGGCTCGCAGATTGTGGCAGAAACCAGTGACTTCTCTACGCAAAACCCGGAGCTGGCTCAGATGCTCCCTGATTACGTGGAAAACTGTGTGATCGGCGACATTCTTCTGAATGGTAAATACACTATCAATCAGCTGCTCAATTCTACTGACCCGCTGACGCTGATAACCAGTAACCCAAGCCCGCTGCGGGGCATCTTTAAGATGACCTCCACCTCGCGTCAGTTCCTGACCTGTCAGCAGGCGGCAACGGAGATTAAGACGCTCGCGAATACCGACGTCAATCCGGGCAGTGCGACGTTCACCTGGCTGACGCGGAAGGTCTTCGGCAACAAGCTGAATGGCGCCTCGCTTCTGGCCAACGCTATGGGTGAGAGCTACGGATTCTTCTATGCCGGGGGAATGACGGCTGCGCAGATCATGAAGAACAACATCACGAACAGTGCCGTTCGGCAGGGGATTAAGGGTTTTGCCGCTCGCTCATCCGACACGGCTAACCTGCTGAACCTGGCCACCGAGAACGCTGCAACCAAACAGCGTCTCAGCTGGGCGGCGGGTAATGAGCTTGCCACCCGTACACTGCCGTTTGCACAGTCCCTGCTGATGCTTATCCTGGTGTGCCTGTTCCCGCTGATGATTGCGCTGGCCGCATCAAATCACACTATGTTTGGGCTGAACACCCTGAAAATATACGTTTCCGGGTTTATCTATTTCCAGATGTGGCCGGTGATGTTCGCCATTCTTAACTATGCCGCCAACTACTGGCTGCAGAGTCAGTCCGGGGGCACGCCTCTGGTGCTGGCCAACAAGGATGTGGTGGCACTGCAGCATTCGGACGTGGCGAATCTGGCAGGGTATCTGTCGCTGTCCATTCCGGTGCTGTCATTCTATCTGACCAAGGGTGCTGCGGCGATGGGCTCTCAGGTGGCAAGCAGTGTCCTCAGTTCGGGTGCTTTCACGTCGGCAGGTGTGGCAGCGACCACGGCGGACGGAAACTGGTCGTTTAACAACATGTCGATGGATAATGTCAGCCAGAACAAGATGGATACCAACCTGATGCAGCGTCAGGGCCAGCAGACGTGGCAGGCAGATAATGGTTCCACGCAGACGCAGACGGCCGGTGGCCATACGGTTATCGACGGCTCAGGCGCAATGTCGAATCTGCCGGTGAACATGAAGCTCAGCCAGCTGGCCAGCAGTGGTTTCCAGGAGTCAGCCCGCCAGTCGCAGGTCCAGGCGCAGACGGCACTCGATGGCTACAACCACAGCGTCACCAGTGGCTGGTCGCAGCTCTCACAGCTGTCTCACCAGACCGGTACCAGCGACAGCCTGACCAGCGGCAGTGAAAACAGCCAGGCCACTAACGCAACGCGCGGCGCGAGCATGATGATGTCGGCCGCTGAAAGCTATGCGAAAGCTAACAATATCTCGACGCAGGAAGCCTATAACAAGCTGATGGATATCAGTAATCAGGGGTCTGTATCTGCGGGCATTAAAGGTACGGCCGGAGGGGGACTTAATCTGGGCGTTGTTAAGCTTGGTGCTGAAGGAAGTATTTCAGGCGATTTGCGGCATTCGACAGGCAGCTCAAGAGGAATTCAGAATTCAGATTCCCATTCGCAAGATATGCGACATGATCAGAACAGCCAGGCAGTTAATGACTTCCGCCAGGGGATGGATATGGTTAAAAGCAGCCGTATCACTGATGGCGCGAATCATTCCGAGAATGCTGCAAGCAGCAACGTTCAGCAGCTGGCTGCAACGCTCAATGATGCTGAAAGTCAGTACCATCAGTACACCACCAGTTCGACACAGAGTAGCGAGTTCAGCAGGATGGCCACCGTTGCGCAGAATCAGAGCGCAAGCCTCGATACGAACTATACGCAGGAGTTTGTGGACTGGGCGGCTAATAAATACGGTGATAAGGCTCAGTCCATGCTGACAAGTGCGCCGTCGGCGCGTGAAGCGGCAATGGAATTCGTAAATGAGCGTCTCAAACCTGAAATTATGGGGGATTATCAGCAGGGTCGTTCAGATCTTACCAGCGGCCAGGAGCATGCAGCATTCAGTGGTGAGCACGTGGTTCAGCCAGCCAACAGCATTCAGCAAGGATCAGGCCCGGCAGGTAATGATGGAGGTGTACGTTACAGCCCTGTCGAGAGTGGCTCTTATAATTCGAACGGCACGGGGAACCACCATACAGACGGAGCGTCTCAGGTGACGGAATATGCGGGCACTTACGGTGGACAGGTTTCGTCTGGGGGGGGAAGCGTGTCTGTAAGAACAGGCGGTTCTGCTTCGGGTAGCCATGAGTCATCATTGTTAGCGCAAAATCAAACGGACAGTGAGAACTTAGCCGGTCAACGGGAAATCAGCCATAACGAAGTACGTTCTGACTACGGCAGACAGGAACAAAGCTCCCAAATCCAGTCAGGTACTCACAGAAGCGAACAGGATAGCCTCTCCATTAAATCCAGTGTTCATGATACCGGAAGACATTCGACTGAAAGGCAACGCTCTGACTCCAGCGCTGGGATGCAGCAGGAATTACGCCAATCCGGGACCTTACGGGAACAAGGGGGAGCAACAGGCCACAGGAACGAAATGAGCCATAGCCCTGCAACCATGAATGTTGAGGAGCAGCGGGTTCAGGGTAATGCTATGCAGGCGTCTTTCAAAGAAAACCAGGCAAAACTGCATGAACAGTCAGGTCAGGGTTTTGGTCCGCAAAATGATATCCAGCGACGTGTAGCGGAACAAAGATCTGAAAATGAGCATAAAATCAACGAATCTGCTGGGGAAATTGATAAAAAACAATCCACTGTTCAGGCATCCAGTGATATCCTGAAAGGAGAGAACTTAATCGGTCAAGGGCGATTTAAGCTTGGTCGTGCTGAAGCTGAACTGGATCAATCAAGTAAACTCAATCCGTTTAATGATCTCCAACCAGATGAGCTGCAACAGAGAGTGGCAGAATTAAGGAAGAAAACTGGAGGATAAAATGACCAAAAAGGTAAGTGCTTATTGTTGTTTCATTCCAATCGGCATTTATGCAGCTTATTCTTTAAGCCTGCAATTACTTTTTGACGTGCCATTTATGGCTAAGAGCATGCTCTTATCAGTAATCCCCAGCGCCATCTATATTTTCTGCTTTTGGAAGTTACGAAGCAGCAAAAGAGGGATGAACCTAAAAGCGACTCTCCTGTTTAACACGCTGCTTGCAGTCTTATTAACTTTCTTGGTGGAATTTGTAGGAAATGATACCGAAAGTGCTTTAATAGCAGGCATAGCTGTTCACTCGCTGATAGCTTTCGTCTTTGCGGGAGTAGTCTTACGGACTATTACTTACAAGGATAATACCCTTCTTAAGGATGAAGATGATGGCCGGGTATATGTTATCCGGAATGGGAGAGCTCATGTGTTGACAGATAATGAAGCTCAGCTCATAAGCAATACTGACAACAAAATTATCAGTTTTTCAGGCAGTCAAATGAGTATCCAGGAAGGTGGTATAACCAATATTCCTATGAATACTTCCTTCAACGATTCGTTTGGCAACGGAATAACTGTGAACCCTGCGTCAGGAATGCTAATGGTTGGTGGCATCTCTGGCCTGGATATACACGGAAATAGTTGGGGAACAAACTTCAACGAACCTTCAAATACGTATGACCCTAACCGGGGATACTGAAAGTAAGGGGGCAATGGCCCCCTTAATTATTGTAGTAATCAAAGCCAAATCATCTTTTTAACCTAAATTTCCTTTCAAATCAGCCGATAACGTCTCTGTTAGCTATATCTCGCTAACGGGGACGTTTTTCTATGCACAGGAAGAATTCATGAAATTAAAACAATTAGCCGTTGTAGGTCTGATCGCTTCTACTCTTGCACTGTCAGGTTGTGGTGCCATGTCCACTGCGGTGAAGAAGCGTAATCTCGATGTCAAAACTCAGATGAGTGAAACCATCTGGCTGGAGCCATCATCAGAGAAAACGGTTTATCTTCAGATCCGTAATACCTCTGACAAGGACATGTCTGGTCTGCAGGCACAAATTACAAATGAACTGGCCGCCAAAGGCTACCGCGTCACAAGTTCTCCTGACACCGCCTACTACTGGATTCAGGCAAACGTGCTGAAAGCCGAAAAAATGGATCTGCGTGATGCGCAGGGCTTCCTCAAGACCGGGTACGAAGGTGGTGCAATGGGCGCTGCTCTGGGGGCTGGTATCACAGCCTACAACTCCAGCTCTGCCGGTGCGACACTGGGTGTAGGGCTGGCCACCGGGCTGATTGGTATGGCTGCAGATGCAATGGTTGAAGACGTCAACTACACGATGGTGACCGATCTGCAAATCTCCGAGCGCAGCAAAGCGACCGTCACGACTGACAATATCGCTGCACTGAAGCAGGGGACCTCAGGCGTCAAGCTACAGACCAGCTCAGAACAGGGTAACCGCGCTAAATACCAGACCCGTGTGGTATCCAATGCCAACAAGGTAAACCTCAAGTTCGAAGAGGCGAAACCTGTCCTGGAAGCTCAGCTGGCCAAATCCATCGCCGGCATCATGTAATACCCTGCGGCTGTGGCGACCGTCACAGCCTGTTCCCCCTCAGACTGATATTTACCGTGTTCTTTCCGGAGCCGGGTGCGTCAGTGCTTTCTGTCAGTTACCAGTAATTACGCTTCCTCGCATGGCTGCGCCAGGCGCAGCCCTGTCTGCGGCGAGCGTTGCGTCCTTAATTTCAAAGGAGTTCGTCCATCATGATGCGTCAGAGAAATGAACGTGCAGATTACTCAGCTGAATTCTGGTCACTTATCCATCTGGAAAGCGAGCTGATGGCAGCAAGGGCCTGGATGAATGTATTCGGTTCACTTCCTGAGGGGCAGGGTATGACCATTGTTGCTTTCTGGGCTGGCTATGAATTTACCCTTTACGATCTGGAGCCCCGGGGGTGGCATTCACCGGTTTATAGGGATGTGGCCTCGTCAGTCCGTTCTGTGGCTGCATACATTAATAAACAGGACTGGGAGGACGGATGTCAGCAGGCCAGGTATGAACTGAGTCAGATGTAATAACCTGACGATTAACCCCCACGCGGTACCACATTTTTTCATCACCCTTTTCAACGTTTCTCTCTGATAACACACATCACCACGCAGGTGATGCGATAACGGCCGGACAACACTCTATGAGCTTCGCAGGAAAAAACCTCACCCAGGGCGGGCAGATGACCGCCTACCGCTGGCGCATGTTCATTCAGGTGAACAACTGGATAGGATTCTGGATCTTCATCCTGTTCGCCGTACTGACTACCGCCATCTTTCTCTGGCGAATCCCTCAGGAAGCCCTGGATAACGGTTCCCTGTGGTGGTTCGCCAGTATCAACAGCAGCTTTATCGACCTGATGCCGGCATCGGGAACGCCAAAAATCTACGACGTTCACTACTGGTATGCGCCTACCGCGACGGCAATGGTGCTGAAAATGACTTTGCCACAGATTTATACCGACCCGTACATGCAGGCGATGGGCGACCAGTGTCTGCGCGAGCTGCAATGGGCGGCCGGCGCCAGCGGGCTGTTCAGTATGGTGGTGTTTATCGCCGTGACCTGGTTTATCGCGAATATCGGCCGAAAGGAGAGCGAGGACGAATATCTCTCCGGCATGCAGCTGACCGACAAGCCAGCGGAAGTGAATAAGCTACTGCGTAAAAATGGTGAACTCTCTGATCTGCGCGTAGGCGACCTGCATATGGTCAGGATGGCGGAGGTACTCAATTTCCTGATGCATGGCACTATCGGGGTGGGGAAGTCGACGCTGATACGCTGGTTACTCGACTACATCCGCAAACGCGGTGACCGGGCCATCATCTACGACTCAGGTTGTACCTTCACAGAAACCCACTATAACCCGTCTACCGATATCATCCTTAACGCCCACGACGAGCGCTGTGCCAACTGGCAGATGTGGGGTGAGTGCGTTGACGCGGTCGATTACGACAACCTGGCCGCCAGCCTTATTCCGGTTGAAGGTGAGTCCGATCCGTTCTGGGTATCCAGCTCGCGAACCATTTATGCCGACCTTGCAATTCGTATGTCGACGGACCCGGAACGCAGCATTGAGAAGTTCCTGAAAACCCTGCTGTCCCTCAGCATGAAAAATCTGCGTGACTATCTGGCCAACACGCCCTCTGCCAACCTGGTTGAGGAGAAGATCGAGAAAACGGCCATTTCCATTCGCTCGGTGGTAACCAACTACGCTAAAGCCCTTCGCTATCTGCAGGGGCTGGATGACGGAACGAAACCGCCGTTCACTATCAGGGAGTGGATGACGCAGGAACGCTATGACAACAGCTGGCTGTTTATTTCCACTCAGGCCCGGCATCGCAAAAGTGTACGCCCGCTGATCTCACTCTGGGTGTCGCTGGCCACGCTGATGCTGCAGAGCATGGGGGAAAACAGCGACCGCCGCGTATGGTTCATTATCGATGAAGCACCCAGTCTGCAGCGCATACCCGAGCTGGCCGAAACGCTGGCGGAAGCGCGTAAATTTGGCGGCTGTTTCGTGCTGGGCATGCAGAACATGGCGCAGCTGGTTCACGTCTACGGCCGCGAGCTGGCCAAAAGCATCTTTGACCTGATGAACACCCGTATGTACGGACGTTCGCCGAGCGCCGAGATGGCCAAAGTGGTGGAAGAGGAGCTGGGCAATCAGCGTAAGCGCAAAATCCGTGAGCAGAACAGCTACGGTCTGGACCAGGTGCGTGACGGTGTGTCCCTCGGCAAGGACGAGGTCAATAACCCCATTGTCGATTACGAGCAGATCATGCGTCTGCCAAACCTCAACTTCTACGTGCGGCTCCCGGGTGAGTATCCGGTCGTCCGTCTGAAGCTGAAATATCGCGCGCTGAAGAAACGGCAGGCAGGCCTCATTGAGCGCAATATCCGCGATGCGCTCAGTCCGGAGCTGGAGAGGGTTATTCAGGAGAACGAGCGCGCAGCGGCAGCTGCCGGTCTGACGTTCCCGACCGGTGAAGAAGTGCTGGAGAAGGGAAGCGAAATGACAGCCGAAGCTGACGGTATGGCTCATGTTGCTTCTGCCGGTACGCCGGCATCATCGCCCGTCGAAAAAAAGACAGCAACACCAGAGACAGCGCCGAAGCTACCTCAGGGCACAGTGCCTGAACGGAAACAGGTTGCTGTCATGGAGCCTGTTATCTCCGGTTCTGCGACAGTCGTACCGGAAGAGGGGGGCGGAAAACACAACACGGTGACACCTCCTGTCATTGCAGAGAAAAAAGATAACGTTGTTTCTCTCCGTTCTGTTGGCGCAATGAAAAAACTGACTGAAGCACCGGGCAAATTACCGGTCTCCCCCGGAGTGACCTGTCACCCGGGTACCGCTGACTCTGTACAAACAATGCCCGATGCCCTCAAGGCCCTGCGAAACCGACATCATGTACCGGAACCACCTGTCGCCTCACCTCTGAGCATGCTGCACAGGGCACGCCAGCGGCCGGCCTCTTCGGAAAGCGATCCGCAGACAGAGGAAAACGGCGGTGAGTCCATGAACCTCGACATGAAAGTGACGGCACTGCCTGACGGCGGCCTGAGTGTGACGACGGTAGGGAAGCCAGTGACACCGAAAACCCCGGATGAAGCCCACGGTACTCACCGGCAGCTGGCGCAGGAAGAAGAGAACATTTTACTTCACCGTCACGCGGACGACCCGGGTTACGACGAAAACGACCATTACTATTACGACAGAGAGCCTGAATTATGATGTCAGTCGCCCCAGTAGCGTCAGCCGGCGAGGCTGCAGGCTACTACAGCAATTCCGATAACTACTATTTTCTGGGCAGCCTGCAGAGCCTCTGGATGGGAGAGGGGGCAAAAGAGCTGGGTCTGGAGGGCAACGTCCGTGGCGATGATCTGACGGCCGTGCTCGAGGGCCGTCTGCCGGACGGCTCACGGCTGGGTAAAGAGGTTAACGGGCAGCACGTCCACCGTCCGGGCCATGACCTGACCTTTTCCGCTCCCAAGAGCGTGTCCATTCTGGCTCTCATCGGCAACGATAAAGAAATGGTGGAAGCACATAACCATGCCGTCCGCGTGGCAGCCGGCTATGTGGAGAAGCTCATCTCGGCCCGCGACACGAAAGACGGCGTTACGTCCATCGTACACACCGGCAAGATGGTGGCAGCCGCCTATACGCATGATACCTCGCGCAATCTCGACCCGCAGCTGCACACCCATCTCCTGATAGCCAATATGACGGAGTATGCGGGTAAATGGAAAGCCCTGGCCACGGACTATATCCATAACGCCGGCTTTATCGAAACCGTCATGAAGCACCAGGTCACCCTCGGGAAAATTTATCGAAGCGCGCTGCGTGAGCGGGTTGAAGCTCTTGGCCATGAAGTGGAAGAAGTAGGCAAGCATGGCATGTGGGAGATCAAGGGCGTTCCGGAAGAAGTCAGGGACGAATATTCCTCACGGGGCAGGGAAATACAGGGGGCCGTGGGGGCTGAAGCCACGCTGCGCAGCCGGGATGTGGCCGCCAAAGACACCCGCAGGGCGAAAGTTGATCCTTCGCGGATGCGCCTGATGGAACGCTGGCTGGGCCAGATGAAGGAGAAGGGATTTGACCTGAAGGAGTATCAGGAGAGCGTGGTGCCGCGTGAAGCAGGTGTTCGTGAGACCGCGACTCAGCCGGAGCGAGATCATCAGGCTAAGCCGGTTCCTGCCGGGCCTGAACAGGCTTCTCTGCAGACGTCGTCCACGGCAGAAAAGAGCGCCGACACACCTGCTCAACCCGCAGAACGGGAGAGCCAGTCCCGTGAGCAAGTACCACAACAGACTGACACGCTGAGTCAGCCGGCACAGACCGGTCCCAAAAAGACGCCAGCGGCCAGGAGCTTTCCTGCAGCGCAGCTGGACACTGAAATACCTCGCCCGGAACTGACTGAGGCTGTCCGGCTGGCCATCTCGCAGCTCAGCGACAGTAAAACGCGCTTCACCTTTGGCGAGCTGATGATGACCACGGCGGAGCTGAGCGAGCAGCTGCCGGAGATTCAGGATATTCGCGTGGCCATCGATGCGGCGCTGAAGGACGGCATGATTGTGCCGCTGGACAGTGAGAAAGGAGTTTTCACCTCCCGTATTCACCTGCTGGATGAACTCTCGATCCAGGCGCTGAGTCAGGAGCATCTCAAATCCACAAAAGTCGTCAGTTTCACCCGCCCGGCGCAGTACGCGCCGGCGGCGCTGGAAGTGGTGGAGAAGGACGCCCTGGTTCTGATGAATGCCCCGTCAGGCGTGGCGGGCATCCGTGACCTGACCGCGCAGCTGGCCGGTATTGCTGGCGCGAACGGTCGTGACGTGCAGGTGCTGGCCAGCTCTGCCGAGCGCGCCATTTCGCTGGCGAAATCCGACGATTTGCGGGAACGGATCATCAGCCGGCAGCATGTTCTGAGCGGTGATTTCCACCTTAAACCCCAGAGCACGCTGATTATCGAAGGGGCAGAGCGTCTGGGGCTAAAGGAGACGCTGGTTCTGCTGGGCGAAGCGCGCGCGCAGGACGCACAGCTGGTGTTTCTCGACAGTGCCGGACGTCAGGCGAACGGTAACGCCATGTCCGTGCTGGAGTCCGCGGGGGTTGCCCGCTCCCGCCGCACGGAGCCGGCGCCCGGGCTTGAGGCCGAAGTGGTCAGTATTCCGAACAAACGCGACCGTTACGAGGCGCTGGCCAACCGGTTTGCAGAGCTGAGCGGAGGCAGTGAAAACGTCACCGCCGTCGTGGTCGGCAGACGTGAACAGGCTCAGCTGACGGGCCTGGTACGTGAGGCGCTGCAGAACGCAGGGCAGCTGGGGCGCGACGGCGTGGAGATAGAGGCCCGGCAGCCGGTGTGGCTCGACAGCAAAACGCGCCGCATGCCCGGTTCATATCGTCCCGGGATGGTGCTTGAAGATCGCACTGACGCAAAAGCGCGTAAGTCGTATGTGATTGACCGGGTGCATGAGGACACGCGAGTCCTCTCGCTCATCGACGGGGACGGCGTGCTGACCCGGATGAAAATCGGGGATATCAGCGCTGACTGGCGTCTCTTCAGCCGCGAAACCCTCAGCGTGGCCACCGGCGAAAAACTGCTGGCCGTGGCGGGGGATCGTGAGCACAGCCTGAAGGCAAAAGACCGTCTTGAGGTGACCGGGATAAGTGAAAAAGGGATTGAGGTGAAACGGGGGGAAGAGACCCTGACGCTGCCAAAAGACCAGCCGCTCTATCTGTCACATGCTTACGTGACGGCGCCGGGCGGCCGGGATAACGACACCGGCGTGGTGCTGGCCGCGCTGAACAGCCGCGACATCTCGACCCAGACCATGAACTCGCTGGCACAGAGTGGCCACCGGGCGGAAGTGTTCACCGCCGAAGTGCAGGACCGGGCGGAAGCCCGGCTGCAGCGCATGAAGATCAGTGCCTCTCCCGTGCAGCTGGTCAGAAACCTGAGTGGCCACGATGACGTCAGCCAGGCGGTTGATTCACTGCATGACAGCGTCCGGACGGACGCCGGGCTGGCCGTCTGGCGTGCTATCAACGACCAGCGCACCGTGGTGATCAGCGAACTGAAGCTCGCGACAGAAGCGCAGAAATATCATCCCGACCTTGAGGCCATCGGAAATGAAATTGGCGCGATGATCAAAAATGGCGAGCTGTTGTCCGTATCCGCAGGGGGAGAGCCGGTACTGGTTTCCCGGTCCACCTGGGAGATGGAGAAAGCTATCTTGCGCGTGGTGGAGGAAGGGAAAGGTACGCAGCAGCCGTTGCTGGAACAGGTACCGGAGGCCGTGCTGAACGGACTCACCGATGGCCAGAAAAAGGCGACCACCCTGGTGCTGGGTACCAAGGATCAGTTTATCGGGATTCAGGGCTATGCCGGCGTGGGGAAAACCACGCAGCTGAAGGCGGTGATATCTGCACTGGAGACCCTGCCGGCGGACGTTCGTCCGGTGATGACGGGGCTTGCTCCAACTCACCAGGCGGTGAAAGAGATGAGCGACGTCGGTGTCCGGGCGCAGACCATTAAATCCTTTATCGTTGAGCATGACCAGGCGACGGCCGCAGGCGGTAAGCCCGACTATAAAGGACAGGTGTTTCTTATCGATGAGTCCTCAATGGCAGGCAACCAGGATACGGCGGCACTGTTCCAGGCCATTGCCAGCGGCGGCGGTCGCGCGGTCTCGATGGGGGATATCGACCAGTTTGAATCGGTCGACGTGGGCGCACCGTTTAAGCTGATGCAGGAGCGCAGCCCGATGGATGTGGCCATCATGAAGCAAATCGTCCGCCAGAAAGACCTGCAGCTGCGCGGTGCCGTTCACGACATCATTGATAACCGGATCGATGCGGCCCTGCAGCGCATTGAAACCCAGCCGGCTGACCGTGTGGCGCGTAGCGCTTCAGCCTCGCTCCCGGGGAGTGCCATTCAGGAAACGGAGACGCCTGTTAACGACATCGTGGCTGACTGGACGGACCGGACGCCGGAGGCGCGGTCCCGTACCCTCATTATCACCCAGCTGAACGCCGACCGTCGTGCGGTAAATGCCGGCATTCATGCTGTGCTGGCTGCCCGGGGAGAACTGGGGGAGAAGGCCATTACGGTGCCGGTGCTCGATAAAATCACCCACACCCGTCATGAGTTCAATAAAACCGATGCCTGGGAAGCCGGTATGGTGGTTAAACGCGGCGATCGTTACCAGGACGTGCTGGCCGTTGACCGCAACGGCAGTACGGTCACGGTACGCGATGAGGAGGGGAAGATTGGACTGTATTCCCCGAAGGAACTCATCACCGGCGACGTGCAGCTGTTTCGCCGCAGCGAGAGGGAAGTCCGTGCCGGCGATCTGCTGAAGTTCACGGCGACAGACAAGGAGCAGGGACAGATGGCCAGCCAGCGCTATACGGTGGAGTCGGTCAGCGAAACGGGCAATATTCGTCTGAAGGGGGAAAACGGCCGCATTACCATCAATCCTCAGGCGGTCAGGGCGCAGCAGCATATTGACTACGGCTGGGCCGTCACAGGGTACGGTGCTCAGGGGGCCAGTAGCGACTATGTCATTGCGCTTGAGGGCACGGAAGGCGGGCGTAAGGCACTTGCCTCCCGTCGCGCCTTCTACATCTCGGCCTCGCGCGTGAAAGAGCACGTCCAGATTTATACCGACGGGAAGGCGGACTGGGTTAAGGCGGTAAAAACGCCGGAGCGGGATATCAAAACGGCGCACGATGCGCTGGCACCGGAAACGCAGCGTAAACAGGCGAAAGCCATCTGGGCAATGGGACAGCCGGTGAATAAAACGGCCATTGGCCGCGCCTGGGTGCGCCATCAGGGTATGCAGGACGCGTCACTGACGGCAAAAATCATTCCGGCCACCCGGCGCTTTCCTGAACCGGCGCTGGCGCTGCCGGTGTATGACAACAACGGCCGGAGTGCGGGCCTGGCCCTGGTTTCCCTGGTTGCCAGCCCGGAAGGGCGGATGACACAGGGGGAGACCCGGATGGTCATGACAGAACGTGCCCGTGGTGCGGTACTGCAGCGGAGTCAGTCCGGAAACACGATTGTGGCCAGCGACCTGACTGCCGCGCTCGATGCTGTCCGCAACCATCCAAAGGACGGTGTGGTCTGGCAGACCAGCGATGAACCTCCTTCAGCCTACCTTCTGAAAGTCAGTGGTGGAAGTCTCAGGCGCGAGGAGGAAGGACTTGCTCAGCGTATCAACGCCAAAGAGAGTGACATCCTGCTTTCGGCAAAAGCTGAACGTAATGAAACCGCATCAGAAACAGTGGATCTTAAAGCTGCCCTGGCTCAGGAAGAAGCAAGACGCCAGCAACAGGAGCCTCTTATCAGTAAGGCACTGTTACAGGAGAATGCGACAAAAGATGTGGAGGAGAAATTCATGTATACAGATCCGGATGTTATTCACATTCGGCCTGATATGCTCACGGACAGTGATGGTACTGAATCCATAAAACCTGACAGTCGGGTATTGAAACAAATTGCTGCCAGTGACAGTAACGCCGCCAGTGAAGCAGGAAGGGAACTTCGTCACGAGAGCCAGCCTGAAACTGCCCGTTCAGGCAAAGAACAACATGCAGCATCACTGATTGTTAATCAGCTTGCCAACAGTGAACGGGATATTGTTCGTCAGCCGGACGCCGGCGAACGTGGGCGTATGCCGGAACATGACGAACAGACCCTCAGTCGTACCATTCAGAAAGAACGTTAATCCCCCTTTAAACATGAGAATCAGACAATGAAAGCAAACAAATTAGCTGCATTAATAGTTACAACATACATTGGCTTTATTTCAACGGCACACGCTTCGGCCCCTCAGCCGGTATTCAGTCCGGAGCAGGAGGCTCGTATCGGCGAAATCGCTGCCGACTATCTGGTGTCTCACCCGGAGATTCTCGTGACGGTCAGTCAAAAGCTGCAGGAACAGCAGGAGGCACGTAAGCAGAAGATGTTCGCACTCAGCGTGATGGAGAATCAGGCGAACCTTCTGCATGATCCGGACACACCGGCTTACGGACCTGATAATGCAAAGGTCGCGGTGATTGAATTCTTTGATTACCAGTGCGTGTTCTGCAGCCGCTTCGCGCCGGAGCTGGAGAAGGTCATGAAAGCGCAGCCGGACGTCCGCTACCTCTTTAAGGATTGGCCAATATTTGGTGGTCGCTGGGAAGCTTCACTTCAGGCTGCGCAGCAGGGGCTGACGGTCTGGCAAAAGAAAGGGCCCCAGGCCTATGTCACCTATCACAATGCCATCTACGCCACCGGTCATAATGAAGGCAAACTGACGGCGGAGGATATTCACGGAGCAGCGTCAAAGGCGGGACTGACCACCCCAATTCCTGGCGACCATACCGCATCCCTTGAGAAAAACAGTAACCTGGCTGAGGCGCTGGGACTCACCGGAACGCCGGGGATCATCGTCATGCCCGTTAGCGGAGCCACTCCGGACACCATCACTGTTTTCCCGGAAGCTGTTACCGCTGACAAGCTTCAGGCTGCAATCCGAAAAGCCACCCGAGTCAAATGACGGGATGTATCGCGCCAGGGGCTTTCATTCATTTACGATCAGGCCTGCCGTCGTAGTCTTCTGGCGGGAAGTTGCCATCGAATCACAGTCGTTAGGAATTGTAACGAAACTAAATTTAGACTATATTAAGTTCTGATTTAACGACAAGGCCTCCACTATGAAAGTAGAAACAATATCTTTCGTAAAAAAGAATGCAGCATCCCTGGATCTTTCTGAACCTATTCTGGTTACCCAAAACGGTGTACCTGCTTATGTTATCGAGTCATATGACCAGCAACAGGAACGGGAAAATGCCATAGCACTTCTTAAGCTTTTGACGCTATCTGAACAGGATAAAGCTGAAGGGAGAGTGCTCACCAGAAAACAGTTGCTTGAAGGATTGTAAGGACGCATTCTGCTTAAGGCACAAAAATGGAAAAAAACGTCGTTAAAATTGAATATACCGAAACAGTGAGAACCTGTTTGTCTGAGATCACATCCCACCTGAGACAGGCAGAGATCGACCCGGGGCCCGTTCTGGCTGAAATACTGGATCAATACGAGAATCGCGTAAGCATCTATCCCTATGGATGTCAAAGCTCTCCGGAACTACTTAAAATAGGCGTATCGAAATACCGTGAGTGTAATACAGCAAACGGTTATCGTGTTTTGTATACCATAGAGGATTCAATCGTCACGACACACGCGATTCTTGCGCAACGACAGGACATCAAGCAACTCTTGTTCAGACGCCTTATCAAGGCCTGAGAAATCGCCGGGTTCCATTCTGGTTTCCGGTGAAATCGATATGCTGAAGCCTTAAGAGGCAACTGATGGGACTGATAACGCCAGCGCACTAGTGTATGCCGGCGAGGGATACGCGGTTACTCAGCTATTTTGCTGAAATAGCTGAGAACTTTCATGCCTCCTGATTAAAATCAGTGCGCTTACCGGCCTCTGGTTCTCAGTTAGTCAGTATTAGTCGCCTTAGTTCTTCAAGCGCCAGCACCATTAAGCGACATTCTTCAATAACCTCAGCTGAGCCGAAAATTCTCTGCATCTCCAGATTTGCTCTGGCTGCACTGAGCAGGGCACTCAGTTGGTCATCGGTCAGGGTGTCTCTGATCATCTCATCTCCGGATAAAGAATGATGAACTCAGTTAGAAAGCAGATTGCCCGGTACGCCCGGACAGCATGAATAAATGTTGCCGGAGATCCCGCAGTTCCAAACCACCCCGGTTCAGAAGGGGAAGCAGGATAACCGGCTGGCTTACTTTAAAGGATGATCCGCTGTGGCACCATTACTTAATATTGCGCAGCCAGCCAGCATCCTGACTTACCATCTTGTTAACTTAACCTCTTAACATGTTGTTATGTTCATATCAGATCCAGACGCTCTCGCGCCATACGCAGGCGCGCTTCGCCGCGGCGGTCGTACTGCTGGGTGGTGGTGACGCTGGCGTGACCCATCGCATCCTTTACGGTAATCAGATCCTCGCCATTATCCAGCATGGCGGTCGCAAATGTTCGCCTTAAATCGTGCGGCGCGCATTTCGCAATTCCTGCCTGGCGCTGGCGGACCTGCAGGACATGGTACACCGCCTGGTCGGTCAGCCGGTCGTTGGTCAGGGTGTCAAAGCGGCGAATACGGGTGAACAGCGGTCCGTCCTTTTCTCCCCGCACGTCATCGATCCACGTCCTGAGCCGCTGCCAGGTTCCCATCGGCATGAAGGCCAGCCGTTCCTTGTTGCCCTTGCCCAGCACCCTGAGTGCCCGCTCATCTGTGACAACGTCACTCAGACCAAGCCCCACGGCCTCCGAGCGGCGCAGGCCGCAACCGAGAATGACGGCCAGCATCGCCGCGTCGCGTACCCCGATGCTGGAGTCATCGGCCTCGCAGGAATCAAACAGCGCACGGATCTCCGCCGGTGGCAGGGCCCGGCCGCGGGGAAGACGGCTGCCGCGCAGGTTACGCACCGCCCGGATGTGCTGGAAGCTTTCAACATCCATCAGCCTGAGCATCCAGGCCTCCTTCGCTACACCTTTCAGTGCCGAAAGGTAGGTATTGACGGTGGCCGTGGCCCGGCCGGTGTCACGCAGCAGCTCGGTCACGGCCATCACGTGATGACGGCGCAGGCTGCCCCAGCTGCAGGCGTCGAGGGACGCAGCGCCGAGCAGACCGGCAACAATGCTGAGGAACGAGGCCATGGTCTGCCGGCTGCGGGGGGAATTCAGGGAAAGCAGGTAGGCCCTGGCGGGACTGACCGGACCCTCGCCGCCGATCAGCGCCGGCAGGAAATCCACATCCGGGGGAATGACCGCCGGCGACATGGCCAGCTCAGGATCATCATCAGGCATCAGGGTCATCCAGGCTCCGTCCGGGCCGGAAACCGTCCGGCGCGCTGCGTGAAAAATCGGGGTAAATGATACGTTCTGAGCGTAACGCAGAAAGTCTACTTTTTCAAAGGTACATTTTAATAAGTAAAGTAGTTTTCTTCATTTTCAGGCAAGGCAAATGGGATGAACACAGCTTTCCAGTGTCTCCACTCTTACGCATGTTCGGAGTCTGTTGGCCATGACGGCACCGGTGGTACGTGAGTTAGCGGTCTGCCGGCCGTCTCAGATACCCGCCATGTTTGTCGGGATAGTGAAATACTGGCCATCGGCTCGCGGGGGTTAAAAAGCGATCCTCATTCAGGAATGGCAATACGCCCGGTAGAGTTACCGGGGATGCCTGAGCGACTGTCCCCCTCGGTGCAGCCGAAGGGGTCAGAAGAAAACGGCTTTCTGAACGTAACGTTGTTATTTCCTGAGTATGATATTGTTTACATCAAAGAATTTAACCAGGTCGCGCTGCATTTTACTCCAGGGTTGTTCCATAATGCGGCTGGCATCATGCGTTAGTCCGAAATCGGCTAGCCTCATTTTCAGGTGCAAGAATTCAGTCGTGACACTCTCCTCCTCTTCGTCAATAAACAGGTCTGCATTGTCAGCCAGGATACGGACCAGTTGATTGATTTTTGCGTAGCCAATATTCTGCTGATAGCGTTCTTCAAGTTTAAGGTCACCACACAAATTAAGCGCATTTGGGGTAGTATTGTTAATGCTGACTGAATTAACATCGCGTCCAATCAGTGCCCCATGGCTGTACGAAAATGAGGACAGACTGTCGAAGTTATCAAGATACGGATGAGTATGCGTCCTTATTGTAAAAGGCCGATCCTGCTTATGCAGACTGTTACAATATTTACAGCTGGGAATATGATTATAAAAAGACAACGCCAGAAAAGGGTATTTATTCTTGGGGTAGAAATGGTCCAGGTCAAAATGCAGGATGGGTTTCTTGTCCTTGCCTTTTGAACGCAGTATGACCTTGACCGGATATTCATTGCAATATGGGCAGGTTACAGTGGTGAATTTCAGTTCAATGTATAAAGAGGAACAAAAATCCGAATCACGGTAGGCTTTATAGTTGAAAACTTTATTTTGCAGCAATTCAGAAAAGGCGGCATGAGTCCCGCACTTCTCGAAGTCAGCATTGGCCAGGATTGGAGAAAGTGTATCTGCAAGGGCGTCGAGTTCTCGCGGGCCGGACGTGATCAGTTTTTCCAGTGTTCCGTCATTCAGCAGAGCCTTCAATAGCGCGCTGTGACGACGGGCTGCGGGTCTGGAATAGTGACATGCATGTTCGTGACTTTCGACAATAGTCAGGAATTCCTGGGCCCGCTTGGTGATGGATTTACCCCGCACAGCACCTGCCCCCACCACGTTTTCCTTATTAAGATAGCGCCAGACGGCCTGCGCCTTCTCATTCAGAACCGTATCAGGATCGTAAAATGAATTCGATAAATGATGTCTTATACTAATCATACTGGCCACCCATTATGCCAGCTTGTTGTTGATAAGCATTCAGTTTCTTCTCGATATGATACCGCAGCAGTTTATCTCCAATGATATTGAGCGAAGCAGTCAAGTCGACAATATCTGCATCCATGAGTACCTCCTTGTCCAGTAACCGGATAATGCTGGTCATATAATCTTGCGACAGGTTGCCTGTGCGTTGATTATCTAATTGAAAGGTATTCCGGTAAATATCATAAAGGTTGGCGCCAAACGTTTTTCCACCCTGCTTCGCCTGAGTCAGACCGTTTTTATCTTTTGTCAGCACTGTCAGACACTGGCCGGGTAAATCCGTCACCAGCAGCGGTGAGTGCGTCGTGACGATTATCTGCATTTCTTTATGCGTCAGATGAGGCATGACCCGGACCAGCTTTTCAATAAATTCGACCTGAAGCTGAGGGTGTAAATAGAGATCTCCTTCGTCAATACGGGGTTTGAGGGCCAACGATGTAAAAAACCACGTTAATAGGTTAACCTATTGTTTTATTTTAATTATTAGGTGCTGCATTTACAGCTACTCCAATGATCATGGGGCTGATGGTCGATGGAACGCAATACCAAGTAGATTGATTGCATAAAGTTCCTTCAATTCCGATCTGCCCTCCCGTTTTCACATCCTACTTCAGTTCAATTTTGTTGCCATTCCTTTACAACAGCTTCCCAATTGGCCGTTCTCTCGACCAATTTCCCATCAGCATCCTTTCTTGTCCAAACATCCCAGAAATCAGGGTCATCAGAATGGGGTTGCTGCTCTTTCGTCAAATTTTTCATTTTAACTAAGACAGGAAGTTCAGATGCCCAGCCCATCAGTATTGCATGTTGAGATGGCAATGAAGGCAATTCACGGAGTAATCCTCGCAAATTGTCGGGTACCATTTTATGAACTTGCTCCTGATCTTTGTCATTGCTAATTCGATGCAGAAGAAAAGTATTACATTGAGATAAAACTGTAGGTGATAATTCTGATGGTCGTTGCGAAGAAATAACCATACCGAGACCAAATTTCCTGCCTTCTCGTGCAATTTTCTCAAATACTTGACAGCAAACAGCTGCGACATCCTGATTTTCACTGTCCTCACGATACCGTTTAATAAATGTATGTGCTTCTTCAGCAACAAGTACCGTAGGTAAAGATTTGTTATATAGTCGTCTATAACGTTGCAATGATTCAAAAATAATTCTTGAAATGACAGCTGTCACAAGATGAGTAATTTCAGTTGGTACTAAAGAAAGATCAATAATTGAAACGCAGCTATCACCATCACCATCTTTCCCAATATATGTTTCTAACCAATTAGCCAAGTCAACTCTATGCTCTGAGTCATTGGTTATGGGTTTCATTCTTGTATCCGCAAGCATTGTGCGTATTCTAGCTACTAGATATTCAACATATTGCTCGCTACCATTTTCTTGTGCTAACGCCTCTAAATAGGAGACTAAATTATTTCCGTCAAAAGGGACGGGGATATCCTCGTTTTTAGGAAGGAGTTCACACTCATCGCCTCCAAGGCTCTGAAATGAAGATAACACTCCATTTATGATGTTATCAACTGCGCTAACTTTAGCATTGTAATCTGGATATCTGCCTTCTCTTTGCCCACAAAAATCTTGAATAGAGATGATTAATTTATCTAACTCAGGGCATGGTGTAGTTAATCTCGCTTTGTATTCTTCCAGACTCTGACGCCAAATATTAATTTTAGCCAAAAGATTTTTGGCTCCAGGGAAATCATTAAGTGCCGCTGCTCCTTTAGATTTATCCGCTTTTAAAGAAACCAAAATTGTACCTAGGTATTTTTTAACTTCTATATCTATATTCTTTTGTAAATCAAATTCTTCATTTCTCATTGCTCTCAAGGAGCGTTTTAGTAATGGAAGTTGTGCTTTAGGACTTGCTTGCGTGAATGATGCCCACTCCGAACTATTCCAAAACCATGAGGGTACTTGTAATTGGTTTTCACTGCCTTCAGCCTCAACCTTAAATACTCTACCTTTAAATTTCGTCGTTGGCCCCAAAGCACGTGCATACTCGCCGTTGGGGTCTAGGATGATAAATCTGGCATTTGGTTTTATTTGTGATTCCAATGCAGATTCGAGTGACCACTGGATTAATCCAGATACAGAGCAAGACTTACCGCTACCAGTATTTCCGAGCACTGCTATATGACGACCAAATAATCTATCAGGATCTACAGCTACATTTGCATTGTTCGCAAGTGGACTTTGTCCAATGATCACTCGCCTATTATTTCCAGATTCGACTATTGATCTAAGTTGTAAATCTGTCGGTAGTAAAATAGCAGCCCCAATAGAAGGAAACGATTCAGAACCTCGTTGAAATCTGAAATAATCAGTACCATCTTTGGACAAACGTTTAAGCATTCCCACCGGATTCAAACTTATTTTTTTTCGGGGGAATGGTAGATTTACTAAACCAAATTCTTGAACATCTCTTTGTTTTGGATAAGGCGAATGTTCTACAGCAAGCCACTCTATTTGCCCAACTAAGTAACCATTATCACATGATATTAATACATAACTGTTTACTCTTGGAAAGTTTCTAGGCGTTCCTGCATTCAAAGCAACAGTATCAGGTGAGTCAATCTCTAATATTGCTCTAATTTCATTAGGTGAAACAAAATCTACAGTGCCGACCCTGAGTTGCTCACCTTGTTCAATCGGAAATGAGTTCATTCAGCATCCTCGCTATTATTTGAAATTGTTGTACGATATAAACCCCTTGATTTCAATAGTTCTGCCATACGAATTGATGATCTGTCTATCGCTGCTTTAGGAAGATAAAAATCCACTAAATTCTTGATATCTCCAAAGTGGTCACCAAGTAATAAAGATATTTGAGCTTTTCTTCCACTTTCGTTTACAAAGCGCATAATTCTACCGAGTGGATCGCCGTAGGCAATTATTACTATATGCGTTGAGGGTATTGTCAGCATGTCAATAATAACACGGTTTATATGTTCATCTCCAAAACTATAACCATATGTTACCAAAGTACTATTAGGACGACATGTTGCAGATGCTAAGTCTCTGAATAGTTCAACATAAGGGTATTCTGATGTTTCTCGGTCTTTAACCGAGTTTGGATAAATCATTAATTGATGATAGTTCGCTGCTCCAGCAGCCTCCACTTGTAAAAAGGGTTCCACCGAACTCGCACCAAAAGGTAATCCAAATCGCCTTATGGCTCCTTCGGTAGTATACCAGTCCAATGAGCCATGTAATTTAGTAAAGCGCGCCACACCTTCCAAATATCTTGGTTCACCACGAATACCCGGTGGATTATAATGATAGTCGACTTCTAGTCGCGAAGATCTGAAAATAGGCGCTATAGTACCAACAAATCTGTCAATTAGTCGAATACCTGCTATTTCAGCTCCTGCTTCAATTATCCTGTCGTAATTCGTCGTGAAAATATGTAATCGATCCCTTGTCGCTGTTCGACTTGAAAAACTCATCAAAAAACTTACTAAATAATTAAACGTTTGTGTTTTTAAATCGTTTTTTGCATCGCGAATTAACTTTTCCCCATTACTAACTGAATCTGAGAATAATTTCAAACATCTTGTTAGCTCATTATTTAACTCAACTAACTCACTTTTTAAATTTCGATATGGGAGAGCACCAGGAGGCGGTTCTGGAAGTGGGAGATTTTGCGCAGTTAAAATCTCTAATCCTTTAATTAACTCATTAATTGAACGGATTTGGTCTTCAATATTACCTCTTCCTCTTCCTGAGGCTTCAGCTGTTTTAGCTACATAACTATCTATTTCAGCCTTGCAAACTTTGAGATCATTAATCCATCCCATGCCTTGAGGTTTCGTGCCTGTCGCTGACTCTTGGATTGCTGAACTAAGTCCCGCGCCAATAAGTATATTTAGGTGTTCAGACTGAAAAAGAGCAGTTAACCAAGGTTCTATTCTTAAACGCAAAAAATCAGGAGTGATTTTATCTCCTGGTTTTGCCCATGAGCAGTGTCCAACAACTTTAAATGCACCAACTTCGCTGTGTGGATCCAACTGAACCGGAGACTGGTCATCTCCAAGCTTTAAGTATTGACTCACTTTGAATTCATCCTTCGTTAGAGTTAATAGCTGTTTTTCTTTTCAGCCTAAAATAGGTCGCCCTTGATATACCCGTTTTTTCCATTACTTCCTTAACTTGTACGTCCTTATTAATCAATTCATTAGCTAATTCAGCCTTCTTGTGAGGCTTTCTTCCGAATTTGACCCCCTTAATCATAGCGGTCTTCCGCCCATCGTTAGTTCGCTCCAAGATCCTTTCTCGTTCCGCCTCGGCAACAGCTGCTAGTATCTGGATAACCATTTTTCCCATTGTGCCTTCAGTACTAAGACCATTCTCTAGAAATCGGATAGCGATGCCTTTTTTATAGCAAGTATCCACAATACGAATCATATCAGCGGTATTACGTCCTAGACGATCCATTTTAGTACAGAGGATGATGTCATCTTTCTCCGCTCTGGCAAGGAGTCTCTGTAGCCCTGCACGCTCATCAGTTGCTCCTGACATCATGTCAGTAAATACACGATCATCCCTCACTCCCGCTGTTTTGAGTTCAGTAATCTGGCTCGTCAGTTTCTGATGGCTGGTTGATACTCTTGCATATCCTAATAATGCCATTTTGGTCTCATAAATCGATATTGATACTGCGTAGTATCATAAGGTATAAATCGCGATTTTTGATACTAATGTATGATGCCGTTTTGAGCAGTCTCACAATTTATAATATTTGAGACGGTTAAAAAAAGGACAGAACTCCCGTTTACGAAAGGATGCGCAATGAGTGATGACTTTCTTACCAGCGAACAGACAGAAAACTACGGTCGCTATGTGGCAGACCCAAATGAGGTTCAGCTGGCTCGGTATTTTCATCTGGATGAGCGTGACCTTGCTTTTATTAATCAGCGACGGGGAAAACATAACCGGCTGGGGATTGCACTTCAGCTGACTACGGCGCGCTTTCTGGGAACGTTTCTTCCTGATCCCCTTCAAATTCCCTCATTCATCCGTTTTTACATTGCGGCACAGTTGAACATCAGCCGACCAGAGATCCTTTCCCGGTATGCTGAAAGAGAAAATACCCGCTGGGAGCATCAGGGGCTTATCAAGCTCTATTATGATTATCATGATTTTGGTGATTTCCCCTGGACATTCAGACTGAAGCGTTTGCTCTATACTCGCGCCTGGCTCAGCAATGAGCGTCCAGGTCTGCTGTTTGATTTTGCTACCGCATGGTTGCTGCAAAATAAGATCCTGCTACCCGCAGCCTCGACTCTGACAAGGCTGATTGGCGAAGTACGCGAACGGGCAAGTCGACGATTATGGCGAAGGCTGGCTTTGTTGCCTGACAGCTGGCAGAAAACACAACTGGACGGTTTACTTGAAATACCTGAAGGGCAGCGTATATCGGTGCTGGAGGAGATGCGAAAAGGTCCTGTCACTATCAGTGGGCCGTCATTTACAGACGCCCTGGAGCGATATACCCGACTGCGTAGCATGGAGTTTTCCCGGTTGAATTTCTCCGGTCTGCCTGCCATCCAGCTGCGGAATTTGGCCCGTTATGCCGGAATGGCTTCGGTGAAATACATTTCAAGAATGCCTGACGAACGGCGACTGGCCGTGCTTACTGCGTTTGTGAAAGCACAGGAAATTTCGGCGCTTGACGAGGCCGTGGATGTGCTGGATATGCTTATTCTGGATATCACGCGTTCTGCAAAAAATATCGGGCAGAAAAAGCGGCTCAGGACCCTGAAAGATCTTGATCGTGCCGCGCTATTACTGGCACGGGCATGCACGTTATTACTTGATGAGAACACCGATGAAGCAGCTCTGCGGCAGGCTATTTTTCGCCGCATACCAAAGGACAAACTGGCTGAATCCGTCGGCAAGGTAAATGAGCTGGCGCGCCCGCAAGATACTCAGTTTCAGGATGAAATGGTGGAACAATATGGACGGGTGAAGCGTTTCCTGTCCGCGATGTTGCGTGACTTACACTTTCAGGCCGCCCCGGCCGGGGAGCTCACGTTGTCAGCAATCCATTATCTGGCCGAACTGAGTGGCTCAAAAAAGCGAATTCTCGACGATGCACCAGAGCAAATCATTTCCGGCCCATGGAAACGTCTGGTCTACGACAGAGATGGTAGGATTCTACGAGCGGGTTACTCGCTGTGTCTTCTCGAGCGCCTTCAAGATTCTTTGCGCCGTCGTGATCTCTGGCTGGAGAACAGTGATCGGTGGGGGGACCCGCGTCAAAAATTGCTTCAGGGAGCTGAATGGCAGGCACAACGCATCCCGGTATGTCGGGCGCTGGGTCATCCATCAGACGGAACTAAAGCAGCAGAACAACTGGCTACGCGGCTTGATGACACATGGAAATCAGTGGCTTCACGTTTTGCCTGCAACGCAGCGGTCAGCATAAGCAATGAAGGTAAGCATCCCTCACTGACGATTAGCAGTCTGGATAAACTGGATGAGCCACCGGCACTGATACAATTGAATCGTCGGGTAAGAGAATTGATCCCTCCGGTTGATCTGACGGAGCTGTTGCTTGAAATAGATGCCCGAACCGGTTTTACCCGCGAATTCAGCCACGTCAGTGAATCAGGTGCTCGGGCGCAGGATCTCCAGGTCAGTCTGTGCGCAACACTGCTGGCAGAAGCCTGCAATATAGGGCATGAACCCCTGATAAAGCATAATATTCCCGCGCTTACTCGCCATCGTCTGAGCTGGGTTAAACAAAATTATCTCAGGGCAGAAACGCTGGTCACCGCTAATGCACGGCTGGTTGATTTTCAGTCCACGCTGCCGCTCGCGGGGTACTGGGGAGGTGGTGAGGTTGCCTCCGCAGATGGTATGCGTTTTGTCACACCGGTTAAAACGGTTAATTCCGGACCAAATCGTAAATACTTTGGTTCAGGACGCGGTATCACCTGGTACAACTTCGTCTCCGATCAATACTCCGGTTTCCATGGCATTGTAGTTCCCGGGACGCTTCGTGATTCCATCTTTGTACTGGAAGGGCTTCTGGAGCAGCAGACCGGGCTGAATCCGGTAGAAATTATGACGGACACGGCAGGATCCAGCGATATCATTTTTGGCCTGTTCTGGTTACTGGGCTACCAGTTTTCCCCTCGTCTGGCCGATGCAGGCGGGGCGATATTCTGGCGGGCAGATAAAACGGCACATTATGGTGCCCTGAATGAGCTGGCCCGGGGATGTGTTGAACTGTCAAAAATAGAATCCCAATGGGATGAAATGATGCGAATGGCGGGCTCACTGAAGCTTGGGACCATCCATGCATCAGAGCTTATTCGTTCACTGTTGAGAAGTAGCCGACCATCTGGTCTGGCTCAGGCGATTATGGAAGTGGGCCGGGTCAACAAGACGTTGTATCTTCTCAACTATATCGATGATGAGGATTACCGGCGTCGGATCCTCACTCAGCTCAACCGGGGAGAAGGACGCCATGCAGTGGCTCGAGCCATTTGCTACGGACAACGTGGTGAGATTAGAAAACGCTACCGTGAAGGGCAGGAAGATCAACTCGGTGCTCTGGGTCTGGTGACCAATGCGGTTGTGCTGTGGAATACACTTTACATGCAGGAGGCGTTGTCACATCTTCGCAAATCGGGGGAAACACCTGAAGAGGAGCATCTGGCAAGATTATCGCCGCTGATACATGGCCATATAAATATGCTGGGACATTATACGTTTTCGTTACCGGAAGATATTCTGAAGGGCGAGTTAAGACCATTAAATTTGAATACAAACAATGAATTAACCTCTTAGCGTGGTTTTTTACATCATTGGACCTCGAACCCCGGGGTCGGTTCCGGCTGAGGGCGAAATGACACCCTAAGCTTTCGGTTCCTTGGGCCAAAGATATTCGCCAGTCAGTAGAATGTGCGCCCAGCCCAATGGGGATATGTGGGGAAGAAATTCAGGGGGAACATCCAACCCTTCGTTCCGCCGCTCCGTGACGGCATGACCAAGATGGACGGTATTCCAGTAAATGATCACCGCAGTCAATAAATTGAGCCCAGCGATTCGGTAGTGCTGCCCCTCTGTCGTGCGATCGCGAATTTCCCCCTGCCTCCCGATACGGAGCGCATTTTTGAGCGCATGGTGGGCCTCTCCCTTGTTAAGACCGATCTGAGCACGCCGCTGCATGTCCGTATCCAGGATCCACTCAATAATGAAAAGGGTCCGTTCAATACGACCAACTTCACGAAGCGCAACTGCAAGGTTGTTTTGTCGTGGGTAAGAAGCGAGCTTGCGCAGGAGTTGGCTGGGCCTGATTTTGCCAGCGGTCATCGTCGCGGCACAACGGAAAATATCAGGCCAGTTCGCAACGATAAGATCCTCCCGGGCTTTTCCACCTACCAACTTGCGTAACTCCCTGGGGGTCGTATCGGGATTAAATACGTACAACCGCTTCGATGGCAGATCCCTGATTCGCAGAACGAGATTGTAGCCGAGCAGGCTACTGGCTCCGAACAAATGGTCGGTGAATCCTGCTGTATCGGCATACTGTTCGCGAACATGGCGACCGACCTCGTTCATCAGTAGTCCATCGAGAATATACGGTGCCTCGCTCACGGTCGCCGGGATCGACTGACAAGCGAATGGCGCGAACTGGTCGCTTACGTGAGTATACGCTTTGAGGCCGGGAACAGAACCATATTTGGCATTGACCATGTTCATGGCTTCGCCATGCCGCGCTGTCGGGAAAAACTGACCATCGCTCGATGCTGACGTGCCCATCCCCCAGACGCGTGACATCGGCAGTTTACCCTGCGCGGCCACCACAATTGCCAATGCCTGGTTCATGGCTTCGCTTTCAACATGCCAGCGGGCAAGGCGTGAGAGCTGCCAGTAATCATGCGTGTTTGTAGCTTCCGCCATCTTACGCAGGCCCAGATTGAGCCCTTCAGCGAGCAGGACGTTGAGCAGACCGATCCGGTCGCGACATGGAGCCCCGGTTCTCAGATGGGTAAACGCATCTGTGAAACCAAGGGCTGCATCAACTTCAAGCAGCATGTCGGTAATCCGAACGGACGGCATTCGGCGATACAGATCCAGTATGAGTGCCTCGGCACCATCCGGCACGTCTGCTGTCAACCTGTCGATCCGCAACGTTCCATCTTCTATGCTACCGTGCGGAATAGTGCCGTTACGGGCAGCCCGGGCCAGCCGCTTAAGAGCGATCGTGAGTCGCGCCTTTCTGTCTGCCAGCCAATCCTGTGGGTTGGAAGGCACGGCCAGTTTTGCATTTTCCTGCGCCGCGATCATCGGCACCAGTACCTGCTTGAGGTCACCATAGCGGCGCGAATGAGCGAGCCAGACATCTCCGGAACGAAAAGCATCCCGGAGGTGAAAGAGTACCGCCACTTCCCAAAGACGGGTATCTCCTTTTTCCTGAGCTCGTAAATGACGGTTCCATTTGGAGCTGGGCCGCAGGAAACGCCTTTCTGGCGATGCAACACCTTTCATCTCTCCGATCGACAAAGCTGCTGCTACCAATGGTCCGGCGACCGGCGCGGCTTCGAGCTTCAGACAGCGCAACATGCGGGGCGCATAACGACGAAAGCGATGGTATCCCTGCCCGACATATGCAAGAGGCTCATCGGCTAGCGTGTTGCTGAGTTGAGTCCCTGTCGCTACCAGTTGAGCGAGCCGGTCCCATGCAACCGAACTGGCGACAGCCATCTCCAGCGGGGTTCCGTCACTGCGGGCCTCAAGCAACGAAGCTCCCAGCGCGGTGAAGGTACGGATCGTATCCGTGAGTGTGGCTTTAGAGCCGGAAATTGTTTCGTCATGCTGGCGCTTCGCTTCCCGCCAGGTTTTTCCTACGATCCTGTCATGGGTTTCGACTATGGCATCAGCAATCGCCGCTTCCCACTCCACAACACAGACGGCAAGGATCGCCCAGCGGCGGTCCGAAGTGATGTCACGCAAACCGTCGGTGAAGTAGCGTTCACCCTGCCGACGCAGCCGGGCAATGCGATGGGCAGGTATGCTGGCCAAAGCACTATGATTGATATTCAGGGTACGCAGAAATTCGAGCCTGTCGAGCAAACGGTTAGCAGCAGCCGAGTTGTTACCAACCTCGAAGTTGCGAAGCCAGATGAAACGACTGATATTGCCGGCGAGCATTTCACTCAGAAGTTTGTCCAGGTGATCGCGAACATCCGCTGTTAAATTTTCCGCAATCCGCGTTTCAATCCGCCGCTCAGCGGCGACCAGAGCATCCGCGCACAAGCGCTCGATTGTCGATACTGCGGGCAGAATGGTGGAAGTTTCCCGACACCGCACAATAAAACGATGAGCAAGATCCTCGTTTGATCTGGCATCTTCGGCCTGGCCGAAAGTCCACTCCGGCACTGTTGCAAATAGTCGGTGGTGATAAACTTATCATCCCCTTTTGCTGATG
>OJTV01000007.1_pt1 | contig 68276 bp, 66 predicted proteins | sample 1599791 | NCBI WGS metagenome assembly OJTV01 (sample SAMN04436617, study PRJEB24849) | human gut metagenome | biome: human gut; feature: NICU; material: stool | host: Homo sapiens | place: USA: Saint Louis, MO | collected 2011-02-17 | reverse complement strand
CTCTTCAGCGCTGGAGTTATTACGCGCCATTGCCAGCAGTTTTTTAATACGCTGGAGATACTTTTCTTTATTTTCCATTATCTTCACCCTCAGTTTTTTCAATTGGTAACTTCCCGAGAAAATGGAGGGCTAAAATAATGCCTACCTGAACACCTTTGTGTTTATCAGAGCCTGCCTTGATTTCAAAATCACCAAAGTTGATGTCAGCATCTTTATGCTCAAGAATGATTTTGAGGTTGTGAACCTTTGACTCATGCCAGTCATACAGCGCCTGGAGTAGCTCTTGATGGTTAGTGCATAGTTTTGCGTTCATATATATCCTCTCCATTTTAGGCGTAAGCCAGCCCCGGCGGGTTTACGCCATATTTAAAACAGGTTTAATTAAAAGTTATTTCAGCCAGCAGGTATCAGCGATTTAATATTGGCGAAATAAGGTTCCTGATTTATTTCAACTACCGATACATCGCGACAGTCACGAGCCAGGTCAACGGTGCTGACGACCTTACCGCCACGTAAAACCGGATTTGGCTGATAAATAAAAACGCTACCAACCGGGTATCGCTGATTGAACTCTTTAGCTCTCATCCGGAATCCCCCAACCACGATTCGCCGCATGAAGACAGAACTCCATTCGCGATATTGCCCAGATAGAATTGACCTCTGTTTTCGCCAGGCTGAATGCAGTTTTCCAGGCAGTTGCAGCGTTATGAAAATCGCCAACTTGCTCAGCTAGTACAGCGCTGACTGCATAAGACATAAATGGGCTGCATGGTTTACGGGCATTGGCGCGATCTACCAGAACATACATATCACACCCCCGCACCGGCAATATCGAGAGCAATCGGACGATATTCATCCGAATCACCAACACGCTCATACACGCGGATATAAGAACGGCTACCGACGACCTGCACAGCTTCACCAATTGCCTGCATGGCTTGCTGCCAGCGTTCATCATCAATTTCCAGGCGACGAAGTGCCAGAACGCGCCCGGTATTGATATTGCCTTCTTTGTCAGTATCAAACGCCTCATTGACCAGCGCCTTCAGCTCCGGGCGGGCACCTTCTGTCCAGTCAGCAAGACAGGTATCAATAAGCGCCTTTGCAGTCTGAATACGCTCGTCCAGGGCAATTCTGTCCTGCATGGCTCGCTGGATTTTGAAACGGCCATCAAAGCTGTAGAGCGTGACATTACCTTTTTTACCGCCTTTGGTGGCCCCGTATTTTTCAGCCGAAAGGTCGATAAACGCCTGAATGTCAGCAAAGGAGCGTGATTTCAGCTCACTCAGGGCAGAGGAAACGACAATCGCCTGCTCAACAAGTTCGCCAACGAGCTGGTCGCGATCGCGGTCGATTTCTTTAATCAGACTGACTGGCGTCAGAACGCCGCGAGCATCAGTCCAGTATCCCTCTGGAGCCTGGGTGGTAGTGTATTGTTTGATGGTGTTTTCAGTGGACATTGGACTTCCCCTTTTTCTGAATTGCATTACGGATTTTTTCGTTAACATGGCCAGCCAGGCCATACCCCACAGTGGCTGCGACCTTCTGGGTCAGTTCACTGTCTTTTTCATCTGGAACAACCTGGCACTCCACACTGATGCCGCGCGGTGCATCGGTTATGCTGATTACGACTTTTGCCACTTATCTTCTCCTTCAATGAATAGATTCTGACCAGACGACACGACAGCCGTCCTGGATGAAAAGGCCCTGGCGGTATTTACCCGATTTCCCCTGACCATATTCGATGTAGCTGGCTTTACCGCTGGTGAGCAGGTAATCACACATGGCATGGCGCTGAATACGAATGACCGGCTGACCTTCCCGAACTACGATACCTTTCACTTCCACGCCACGGGCCTGGAGGGAAACGACGACAGCTTCGGTACGATACAGCGCTGAAACCAACGTGTTATCTGATGTTAAAGTCAGCATAAAACCTCCTTAAATCCGGATTAATGGATCAGCATTTCGGCTATCTGATTGACGATATGACCGCTGACCGGAACATCATTCATCGCACTGGTGCGGACGGCACCGCGCAGCAGTTTGAACAGTCGGCGTGCATTACCTTTTGACGCGTTGAACAGCGCTTTGCTCAGGTCTTCATTCAGGCCATCCGGGAGAACGCTGCTGGCGATGACGTCAATATCAGCACCCGGCAGGCTATGCCCGAGGTTGAGTGCGAAACCGACACGGCTATAGAGCTGTACGAGCTCACCGCGTTTGCCCTTGAGGTTCAGAATCAGGCGAGGCATACCAACCAGGACGATGCCGATACCCGTTTTGTCATGGATGCGGCGGATTGACTCCAGCGCACGCAGAGGGAGGTTCTCGGCTTCATCAATAATCAGCACGCGCCCGGAGTCGCGCAGCTTGTTGATGCAGGCCTCGCTGAGTTCGTGCATATTGCCGCGCGTACTGAGCCCCAGCAGGTTGCAGAGCTCTTCCAGGACTACCCGTGCGGTGTAGCCAGGGTCTGCCTCAATCAGCAACGCATCCCGGTATTTGGAGACGTAGGCTTTGCAAATCATCGTCTTGCCCAGACCAGCTTCACCGTAGAGCACGTTGATATCACCTTCGACATGCGCCATGCGTATAACATCAACGGCTTTGCGCGTTGTTGGGGTATCAACAAATTTGACGCTGATACGCGCTGAGCGCTCTTTTTCATGCTGGCGATCGATAAAGCTACGAATATCGTTTTCCAGCGATGCAATATCGCCGTCGTATTTATTATTCAGGTACTGGCTGATTACGGCAGAGCTCTTACCAATAGCGCGGGCGACCTGCGTCTGGTTAAGACCTTTTGCTTTCATCAGTTCGACAAGTTCATTTTTAGCTGACATAATTACTTCCTCTGTTTTAGTAAATCAGCGGCCTGTGATGTCCAGTCAGAAGGCCGCTTTTTTATTGCCCTGACTTTTCAGCCATTCTTCTCGCTCTGATTCGAACAGGAACACGTGTTCCCGGTCATCATTAATACGCTCGGCATCCGATGGTATTAATGCGCCGAAATCAGGGTACATATCGCTTTCTGGCAGCAGTCCTCGCGCCTCTGCTTCAATCTCTTCTCGCTGTTCGTCGATGCGCTTCAGACGACGCTGGCGGCGTTTTTCAACGGCGATATCCATCATGCTGGTCGGCAGCGCGGCACGCTTGTTGCCGTTCCAGATGGCGGTGCAGACATAAGTACCGTCCATGCGGCGAACGATGACGGCGGCAGGGTCGTGAATGTCATAGGCAACGCGTACTTCCTCACCATCGACCTGTATCAGGTCAGCGCTGAAATACTGGTTATTCATCAGGTCAATCCAGCCCCGCTGGGCGGTGCGGCACATTTCTGGCATGAAGGCTTCGCGAAGCTCGATATCCGTCAGATATTCAATATCGTCACCCTCAGTGGCCAGAACCTCGCGCCGGTACTGCGCTGGCGTCATATGCACACCATTACGCTTTGGTAGCTCGCTGTGCTCATGCAGGTTGTTGTATTTGTCGACTTCCTCAGCAATGGTATCCAGCAGCATCTGCCACGATGGCAATTTACGCAGCGCGTTACGCTGTACGCTCGTGAGCTCGCGGCCATTCTCCTGAGCCTTAATCGCTGACTGGATGGCGCGACCGGTCATCCGGACATGCTCACGGTCGGCCCCGAACCCATTGTAAGTATCAAATTTATTGGCGATCGCTCTCGGTATTACGGCGTTCAGGCGTTCGATAATCCCGCGAGACTGAGGTCGGCCAGGAATACTGGTCGGGTGATCAATACCCATGCGGGTGAAAATACCGGTGATATCAGCATCCAGCGTTTTGTTTGTTTCACCGCCACCGTTATCCGAATAGACGAACAGAGGTTTCCCGTGGAATTTCATGGCGTAACGATAGGCATCCGCTACGGCGATGACGTTCTCTGAGAGTGCCAGGCTCCAGCCCACCAGGAAGCGGGTGCGGCCATCGATAACCAGTGTCAGTTCGGGTGTGAATGGACGACCATGGACCGGATGAGCAACTTTCATATCCAGCGATTTACCATCCGCAATCCAGCAACCATTTACGGGCATCTGTGACCAGTCACGCTTCTGGTAAACCTCAAAGGCCAGAGCCGCTGAACCGCTGATACGGCCGCGAGCGCGTTCACGTTTGGGCAACTTTTCCATCGCACGGCGAACGGCATCATAAGACGGACAGACGGCGAGCATCGCTGGCTGTCCCGCATAGATAGCCTGCCATTCTGTCTTGAATGAGCGCCATGCATCCACCAGAGAAGGGCCTGATAGTTTCCGCCAATGGGCAAGAAAATCAGGGAGCCACTTAATCTGTTCAGGCTTACGCGCTTTAAGATGGCCTGGGGCCAGTAAAGCAAGGCGTTCGATACCTGGGCGTGTAGAAAGGTAAACAGACAGCCATTCCTGGAGTGTTCTTTCACCCACGCCACGACGGCTGGAGCCTTTACGGGCATTGGCAATATCAGCCGCAGCCTGGATGTTCTCCGGGAGTGAACCCTTGCGTGACTCTTTGGCGATGAACTCAACCGCCGATGCGCGTGACATACCAATATCCCGAAGACGCTCAACCTCTGCGGCTAATAATGCGCGGGCGTCAGCGATCTGTTTCTGGCGTTCGGTAAGGCCGGAGACTTCACGTTCCAGCAATACCGGGCATTGCCGCAATAACGCCAGCTCATCGCGGGTCGTAGTGACTTCCCGCTTTGGTGCCGTCGGCGCGGATGAACAATCAGATTGTTTCAGCACCTCGCGATAATGCCGGGCTTTGACTATTTCACGTGCTTGTTCGGGCAGGCAGTCGATGTGGTACTCGAATGCTTTGCTGCCAGCACGCTTGCGAACCAGTTCAGGGGAGTTGCCTGCACTTTTCTTAAGACTGTATCGCAGTCCTTGTTGTGTTGTTGGCAATCCAGGGACGCCAACTAATTCGTTAACAGTCACGAACATGTCACAGGTCCTTGTTGTAACGGCTTGGCCAGATACTGGCGGGTTCTAAATTGAGAGCATTGGCAATAATGCGCTCTCCTTTTGGATAAGAGCGTGCCAGCGCATTTTTCAGCGTGTCGGGTTTTAGTCCCGCGCTGGCGGAAAGGCCGCGCATAGTGACGCCACGCTTGTGCAGCTCGGCGACAATATCGATGCGATGCCAGTCACGCAGTACTTCATTTCTTTCCATACTTCGATTACCCTAAAAAGTTAACCGGGCGGATAATCCGCATGTGTTATCCGTTGGCATAAGTATTGATCCACTTGTGGAGCATGTAAAGCAAAAAACACCGCTTTCTTTTGTCTTTTTGAGTTGGGCGATTTGTTTTTGTGAGTACATGATAAGAATCAACTAGTTACAGGAAAGGAAAATGAAACAGGAAAGAGAAAGTGATTTTGCTATTAGTGATGAAGACAAAGAAAGCATTGCTTCACGCATTCGGAAGCTAATTGGCCACCGCACAGTTCGAGCTGCTGCGGCTGACTGGGGATTGGCGTTCTCAACTTTGAATAACTATCTTACGCGCGGCACAGAGCCATCACTCAATGTGGCAATAAAAATATCACATATGGAAGGCGTACCTCTTGAATGGCTTGCTACTGGAATAGTTGTTGACGAGGTGCACAAGGGCAACATAGATGGTGCTAAAGGTCTGAAGTTAGAAGAGAACGCATCACATTATATCGGATTTACAGGCACACCAGCACAGTCTGGGACTCAGAATGATGAGCACTTATCCTTGGCTTGGTCCATGATTTATCAGGCCTTAACACGCCAACAAAGAGCGACTCTGGTTAGTCTGTTTATGAGAATGGGAGCAAACGGAGTGATAGAAAAACTCACTGATGAAAGTGAGCGGGAGACGAGTTGGGAAATGCTCACAACAGAAGATAAAGAAAGATTATTACGCCTTAATGAGCAACTGAAAAAAGGGTCATCTGAAGCTGATCTGCAGGCAGCCGAAGCGGGCCTAGCAAGTAGTGACAAGAAGGCCGGTTAAGCGAAATGGATTTTGAAGCCAACTTCTTACATACCAACCTACTATACGGTATAGTGCTTGGCATCGAAAAATGCTTAAACGGTCTTTAAAACGGATCTAAAGGCTTTCATTCGAGTGCAGAATTAAACGCAAAAATAGCTATTTTTTCTCATTTTATTTTTTGCAGTGCAAAATCACAGAATCCACGCAATCCCTCTATTCATCGGCCTTCCCGGCATTCTCCCCTAGATTCGTCACAGTGCAGAAACGATCACCTCCCCACAATAGTCGTGGATAAAAGCACCTGGTCGCGCGAGCTGATTGAGCGCAGCGGGAAGTTTGGCATCGTCATCCCCGGCGTGGCGGCGGCCAACTGGACATACGCGGTCGGTAGCGTCAGCGGGCGCGATGAGGACAAATTTAACTGCTACGGGATCCCGGTCGTGAACGGTCCTGAACTTGGCCTGCCGGTGATAGAAGAAAAATGTCTGGCGTGGATGGAGTGTCGGTTATTACCCGTCACCTCAGCGGCAGAAAAATACGATACGCTGTTTGGGGAAGTGGTTTCAGCGGCAGCCGATGAACGCGCGTTTATCGCCGGGCGCTGGCAGTTTGACGGGGATAAGCTGAATACCCTGCATCATCTTGGGGCCGGGACGTTTGTCGCGAGCGGGAAGATGGTGAAGGCACCGGATTGAGAAAACCCTCCCCCTACAGGGAGAGGGTAACCGTATTACTTCGCACGCCGCGCAATAATCTCATCCGCAACATTCCGCGGGGCTTCCGCAAAATGATGGAACTCCATCGTATACGTCGCGCGTCCCTGGGACATCGAGCGCAATGTCGTGGCATAACCAAACATCTCTGCCAGCGGCACGTCAGCGCGAATAATCTGGCTTCCGTACTGTTCCGCCATCCCCTGCACCATGCCGCGGCGGGAAGAGAGATCGCCCATGATGTTACCGGCGTACTCTTCCGGCGTTTCCACCTCCACGTGCATGATCGGCTCAAGGATCACCGGGTCCGCCCTGCGGGCGCCCTCTTTAAAGCCGAGGATCGCCGCCATGCGGAACGCCATCTCCGAGGAGTCGACGTCGTGATACGAGCCAAACGTCAGCGTCGCTTTGACATCAACGACCGGATAGCCCGCCAGCACGCCGCTGTTCATCGCTTCCCGCAGCCCTTTCTCAACGGACGGGATGTACTCGCGCGGCACCACGCCGCCCTTGGTGGCATCTTCAAATTTAAAGCCACTTCCGGGCTCCAGCGGTTCCAGGCTCAGCACCACATGGCCGTACTGCCCTTTACCGCCGGACTGACGAACAAATTTACCTTCGATATCCTTCACCGTTTTACGCAGGGTTTCACGGTAGGTTACCTGTGGGCGGCCAATATTGGCCTCGACGCCAAACTCACGCTTCATGCGGTCGACGATGATCTCAAGGTGTAGCTCACCCATCCCGGAGATAATGGTCTGGCCGGACTCTTCGTCAGTATGCAGGCGAAACGATGGATCTTCCGCCGCCAGACGCTGCAGCGCGATCCCCATTTTCTCCTGATCGGCCTTAGTTTTCGGCTCGATCGCCAGCGAGATAACCGGGTCCGGGAACTCCATGCGTTCAAGCGTGATCACTGCATTAGGATCGGTGAGCGTGTCGCCGGTAGTCACATCCTTCAGCCCAACGCAGGCCGCGATGTCTCCGGCGCGCAGTTCGTCCACCTCGTGACGATCGTTGGCATGCATCAGCACGATACGCCCGATGCGCTCTTTCTTCCCTTTCACCGGGTTGTACACCGCGTCGCCTTTGCGCAGCACGCCAGAGTACACGCGGATAAAGGTCAGTTGCCCGACGTACGGATCGCTCATCAGCTTGAACGCCAGGGCCGAGAACGGCTCATCATCGCTCGGATGACGCTCCGCGTGCTGCCCTTTTTCATCCACGCCATCAATGGCCGGCACGTCCAGCGGCGACGGCATGAGCTCAATGACCGCATCGAGCATGCGCTGCACGCCTTTATTTTTGAACGCGCTGCCGCACAGCATCGGCTGAATTTCACCCGAGATGGTGCGAATACGCAGCCCTTTGATAATTTCCGCTTCCGTCAGGTCGCCCGTTTCCAGGTACTTATCCATCAGTTCATCGCTGGCTTCCGCCGCCGCAGAGACCATTTTTTCCCGCCATTCCTGGGCGGTACTGACCAAATCGTCCGGCACGGGCGCATAGGTAAACACCATGCCCTGCGTCGCGTCGTCCCAAAGAATGGTGCGCATCTTGATGAGGTCCACCACGCCGGTGAAATGATCTTCTGCACCCACCGGAATGACAATCGGCACCGGATTGGCCTTCAGGCGCTCCTGCATCATCCGTACGACGCGGAAGAAATCGGCACCCGCACGGTCCATTTTGTTGACGAAGGCCAGACGCGGAACGTGATATTTATTGGCCTGACGCCAGACGGTTTCCGACTGCGGTTGCACGCCGCCCACGGAGTCATACACCATCACGGCGCCGTCGAGCACGCGCATGGAACGTTCCACCTCAATGGTGAAATCCACGTGGCCCGGGGTGTCGATGATGTTGATCCGGTGCGGTTCATAGCCTCTGTCCATACCCGGCCAGAAGCAGCTGACGGCCGCGGAGGTAATCGTGATCCCGCGCTCTTGCTCCTGCGCCATCCAGTCAGTGGTTGCCGCGCCATCGTGTACTTCACCCAGCTTGTGGCTCATCCCGGTGTAAAACAGGATGCGCTCAGTGGTGGTGGTTTTACCGGCATCGATATGCGCGGAGATACCGATGTTGCGATAACGTTCGAGTGGGATGGGTCGGGGCATGATATTTCCTTAAGTCTTATGACTTGTCTGTGACGACCAGGATGGTCGTGCATTCGTTCGTTTGCTATAATAGTCCTATTGTACGAGTATTATCGAACTATTTTTTAACGGTTGACCTATTGTTGATATAGCTCAATCTGACGCCAAACGCAGGAAAACGATGATCCCAAACCACCCTGAAACTGAACAAATACTGCTGGAAAATGTGCTGTTTGCCCTCGGCAATCCGCTCCGGCTGTCGATCATTCGCCGGCTGGCCGATGGCAGCGAACTCAGCTGTAACGCGCTGCGCCCGGAGGATGTAGTAAAGTCGACAATGACGCACCACTGGCGCGTTCTGCGCGACAGCGGCGTGATCTGGCAGCGCCCGCAGGGGCGGGAGAACATGATTTCGTTGCGAAGAGAGGATCTGGATGCCCGTTTTCCAGGGCTGATGGAGATACTTTTACAGGCCAAATCATAAGGACATGCCTGTTTTTTCCTGAAAAATGCCCCGTACATATTTGAGGGGGCATTACGTCAGCGAAGGGATTTATCTAACCTGCATACGATATTCAATCATTCCACTTTTCTTCGCAATCCAGTCGTACAATCGTTGCCCGCGATAGTTGGCTTCATGCGTATGCCAGTAAAGATGACTGGCATGATGTTTTCTGGCTTCTCTCTGAACATATTCTATTAGCTGTTTACCGATGTGTTTGCCCCTGACAGTTTCACAGACGTATAAATCTTCGAGGTAGCAGTAATCGCTCTCAGCCCAGGTCGAGCGGTGAAAAAGATAATGCGCAAAACCCACTATGTCTCCATTACATCGTGCTACCACGCAGAATAGCGGCTCAACGGGGCTGAAAAATCGCTGCCAGGTTCGTTGAGTGACGGCCCCAGAGAGATCGACTTTATAAAATTCCTGGTATTTACTCCACAGTGGCATCCAGCTTTCAAAATCATGTTCTTTAACTGACTCAATTGTCACGCTCGTATTATTCATATTGCCTCTTTGGTCACCCGTTTATTCGTTTCAGGAAGAGTGTATTCGCTGAATGGCACGTTTTGTCCCGCCAATTCTCGCCATCAAGGCAGACCAATTTTTCATCCTTCTGCATGCAATATTGCTTTAGAATCAAAAGACACACAGGAAAAGTGGACAACGTAATGTTTAAGCACGCACAGCTTGAAACGGTTAAGGCATGGATTATCGACCCCGCTAACGGATCGCTACCGCTTCATGAAAGGATCCAGAGAGCAATACGGACGCTGATACTGGAAGGGGTATTATCTCACGGTAAGGCCCTTCCTGCCTCACGCGCTCTGGCAGCTTCTCTCAGCGTTTCCCGGGATACCATTGAAGCGGCCTACTCCAGCCTGCATGCCGAAGGTTTTATTGAGAGACAAACAGGCAGAGGGAGCTTCGTCTCTTCCAGCGCGCGTTTTTTAAAACCCCGTCCTCGACAGCATCAGCCAACCGCTGAGATACGAAAAGCAAAACTCAGCGTCCGGGGAAAGATCGTTTATGAAAGCGGCGGGATCCGAGAATTTTCCTCCCCTCGCCCCCTTGCGCCCGGCATTCCTGAAACCCGCATGTTTCCCATTCCGATCTGGGGGCGTCTTCAGCGAGAGGTCCTGAAGGAGTTTCAGCATCAGGCATTAGAGCAAAGTCCCCCACAGGGTATAGAGCGCCTGCGACGGGCAATTGCGGAATACGTCAATCTTGAGCGCGGAACGCGTGCGAGGGCAGAACAGGTCATCGTTCTGACAAGTTCTCAACAGGCGCTTGCGCTCTGTTCCCACGTGCTGATGGACGCCGGTGATGGCATTGTCATTGAAGATCCCTCCTATCAAGGGGCGCACAAAGCGTTCAACGCTGCAGGGCTTCGCTGTATTCCGGTTCCTCTTGATGAAAAAGGCATCTCGGTTGACGGTCTTAATTCTCTGACCGAGCCTGCCAGGGCGATCTACCTTACGCCTTCTCATCAGTACCCTACCGGGGTGACGCTCTCTCTTGACCGACGACTGGCAGTTGTTAAATGGGCAAACCGTTACGGAGCCTGGATTATTGAGGATGACTATGACAGCGAGTTTCACTACGAAGGCAAGCCAATGGCCAGTCTTCAGGGGCTTGATACTTCCAACCGGACAATTTATATCGGCACGTTCACCAAGTCTCTGTTCCCTGGGCTACGTATTGCCTACACCATTGTTCCCTCAGAACTGATAGAGCCCTTTACCATGGCGAGGACATTAATGGATGGTCACACCGCCTCAATAACCCAGCTGACGCTGGCTAAATTTCTGGAGGGAGGCCATTTTGGCGCCTATGTTCGTAAGATGCGGAGTATTTATGTTGCTCGTCGCGACGCGCTGGCAAGCATGATGGACGAATATCTCTCCGAATATGTTACCTGTGAAACGCCTGCGGGGGGAATGCAAATGCCTTGTCACCTGAAGCACGGCATATCCGAGAAAGAAATAGCCACCGCCGCCCGCCGCGCGGGTGTTGATATACTTGGTCTTACCAATTTATATGCAGGTCCTCCCGCGTCCACCGGTTTTTTGATGGGATTTGCTGCTTACACGGAAAGGGAGATAGAAGACGCTGTAAAAAAACTGGCCGCAATTTTCCGTCATGTTTGATGCCGTCGACCGGTCAGCGGCGAATACTCATTCCGGGCGAGCAAGGCTATAAACAGGGATCCGCCGGGTTGTTTTGGTGAGCGTATCAAACACCTCGGCGTCGGACGTCACGATCCTCATCCCCGTTTTGCGTAATCTCTGCACATCGGCCGCGATGCGCTGAATGCCAAACCAGAAAAGCCCGTCGAGTGCCGTTATCGCTAACCCATTTTCCAGCGCCAGCTTAAGTCGTTCGCGGGGGGCTTTAACCTGCTGGGCAATTTGCCGGTAAGGCGCTTCATTGCATCCTGTCGCGTCACTGCGCTGGATACGCGTTTTCAGCTGATAGGTAAATTCGTCAGGTATTCCGTCGAGATCCCTTTTCAGGCTATAGACGCAGCCAAAGCGCTTGCCGTTAAACAGAACATTTTTCTGACTGAGCTGAAGCTCTTTTCTGACAATGTCTATCAGCTGGGGCGCACGGGTAAGGAGCAGTCTGAAGGGCAGCTCGAAGCTGGTGACGTAATCCACATTAAGCAACGCGAGGCGCAGCCGCTCCTCAGCACCGGACTTTTGCTCACGACACTCCTCCATCACCTCTGCCCACTGGCGCGTCAGGCGCTCCGGTTCGGAGGCTTCAGTAAGGAGGTATTTTTCAATCTGATAATCAACTCTTCCGGTCATCGTGTGGTATCCCGTCACTGTGGATGCGGTAATTCTATACAGCGCGGTGAGTTTTATAAAGGACTGAACCGCAGCGGCACCCTGAAAATGTCGTTGCGATTCAGCATCCTGACGTTTCGGATCAGTGCGCCATAATCCACCCCATCAGCAGCGTGGCGAAAATCACCGTCGACGCGCCGCCGATGCGGGTGGCAATCTGCGCGAACGGCATGAGCGACATCCGGTTAGACGCGGACAAAATGGCCACGTCCCCCGTTCCGCCCAGCCCGCTGTGGCAGCAGGTCACAATGGCCGCTTCCACAGGATACATATTCAGTCGCGACGCGATAAAGTAGCCGCTCAGCGCCATCGCAATCACGACCGAGCCGCATACCACCACGTATCCCACCGAGAAGACCGACACCACGCTCTCAAGCGGCACGTATAACATCCCGAGGCCGATCATCAGCGGCCAGACCAGCGCAGCCGAGACGAATTTATAGCAGCTGTGCGCGCCCTGCTCCATTGAGGCCGGGATCACCCTGAAGTATTTACACAGAACGGCAATCAGGATCATCAGCACCGGGCCGGGAATGTGTACCAGTTTTTCAAACAATCCGCCGACGATGAAAAACGCGCACACCATCAGCAATCCGCCCCCCATCAGATGAAAATCCGTCTGCTGCGTGCTCTGCGCCCCGGCAAACAGGCTGGCGTCGTCTTTACTCCGCGTAAGCATGCCATTTCTCGAAAGCGCAGGACGTTTCGCGCCGAGACGCGCCAGCGAGCCCGCACAAATAATGGCGAAGATATTCCCGACGACCGCAGCGGGTGCCAGCTGCGCAACGTAGACGTCCGGCGTCTGCCCCAGTATTGCCGAATAGGCCAGGGAAAGCGGCAAAATCCCCTCGCCGATCCCGCCGCCGATAATAGGCACAATGATGAAGAAGAAGGTGTGGTAAGGCGTATAACCAAACAGTGAGCCCACAATGAGGCCGCTCAGCACGGCCATGCATGTTCCCGCCACCAGCGGAACAAACATGCGCATCATCCCCTGGATCAGCAGCACCCGGTTCATCCCCAGAATGCTGCCGACCACCAGGCAGGCGATGACGAAATAGAGCAGATTCGCCTCTTTCATCAGCAGATGCACGGTATCAAGGGTATGTTTCCCGAATACGCCAAAATAGACCAGCACGGAGGGGACCATCAGGCACAGGATCGCCGGGCCGCCGATATCTTTCAGCACCGGGATTTGACGCCCGACTTTGGCAAAGGCGAAACCGAGGGTCATGATGACCGCGAGTCCACCTATCATATTTTTCGGCAGCAGCCCTGCCCAGGCGGACGTCGCCACAATCGCGGCAATCCCGACGAACAGCATCAACGGGACCGTGCCCACCTCGGTATTATTGAGCCCAAAGGCAAAACGCGAGGTCGACAGTTCTGAAGTCGGTACAGGATTATCTTTCATATAATCACCTGAATTTATGTTCGGATAAACAGAGAAAGGAATAACTGAAACTATTCCTGATACGAATAAATGTTCTTAAATATAAATAAAGACTTAGATGGCCTTTTCTAAAAACAGGCTCACGATGAAATTATCATGGACCTGCGGGTAGAAATGTGAACAATCTGGCTCTTTGCTTTTAAATAACTTAATTCAGCATTAAGTAACTAAAGTTATTTATAACGACTAATGTTGCTTTCTTGCGTCTTATCAATATTTGACGAAAGTATTAGTTATCCAACTAATGCAATCTTTTTGAAATTAATAAAACCAGAGAGAGTGTGACCCTTGTCACTCCTGCCCTGCTTTCTAAGCGCTAGATTAGCGCTGCAATAAAACACATAAAATACCCTACAGGAAATACTATGCCTTCATTACTATTACAGTCACTGTTTCCGCTCGTCTTTATAATGTTACTTGGATGGCTAAGCGGAAAGCTGGGATATTCCCGGCGTGAAGATGCAAACGTCATGGCAACCGTGGTGATTCGTTTCGCCCTTCCTTTCCATCTTTTTATCGGTGCATTGCATACCGATCCCAATAAAATTAAGAACCTGACCTTTATGGCCGTTTTAGTTGTCGGTTTAATGGGGTCGTATTTACTGACGCTATTTATTTCGCGCTACGTTTTTCGCCACGATATCAAAACCAGCGCCATTCAGTCTCTGGTTTGCGCCTTTCCCGATATGGCCTACTTTGGCGCACCGGTCCTGGCGGTCTTGATTGGGCCGGAGGGATTTATCGGCGTGCTGATTGGCAATATTATTACCAGCGTTATCATGATCCCTCTGACTATCGTCCTGATTCGTATGGGTGATAAAAACGGTCAAGATGGCCTGGAGGCGCTGCACCCGGGCGCGATGATCGTGCAAAACCTCATCAAGGCGGCACGCAATCCTATCGTCTGGATCCCGGTCTCCGGCGTATTGCTCAGTCTGGCCGGTGTGCAAATCCCTTCTATTCTCAGCATGCCTATCGAAATGGTTGGCAAAGTTTCAGGCGGACTGTCCCTGTTTGCCCTCGGCCTGTTGTTTTACGGTGAACGTCCAAAACTGAACGTGCAGACGTTTACCAATATCAGTATTAAAAACCTTATTCAGCCGGCAATGATGGCCGCCGCGGGGATCGCCTTTGGCCTGAGCCATACCTTACTGCAGCAGGTCGTGATTATTGGCGCAACGCCTTCCGCTATTGCCGCGGGGATGTTTGCCTTACGCAGCGATACCTATATTGATACAGCATCCTCTTCCATATTAATTGGCACTGCCGTCGGGGTCGTGACCGAAGGCATTATGATCTATTTTATTTCTTAATCTGCTTTATATAAAAATTCAGGAGTTAACCATGTCCCGGAAAGAAGTTCTGTACACCCCCTATAACGGGGCCGTATTGCTGGAAAATCCGCTGCTAAATAAAGGGCTCGCATTTATTAAAGAAGAGCGTGACAATTTTAATCTGCATGGGTTATTGCCGCACAACGTTGAAACGATTGAGGAACAAACCGAGCGCGCCTGGGTGCAGTTCTGTCATTTTAAAAGCGATATTTCGCGTCATGTATACCTGCGAAATATTCAGGACACCAATGAAACTCTTTTTTATAACCTCCTGCGTTCGCACCTGAAAGAGACGTTACCGATTATCTATACCCCGACGGTCGGTGAAGCCTGCGAGCATTTCTCCACGATATATCGACGAGCGCGCGGCCTGTTTATTTCATGGCCGAATCGCCATCGTATTGATGAGATGCTGCAAAGCTTTTCGCGCAACGACGTTCGCGTGATTGTGGTGACAGACGGGGAACGTATTTTAGGGCTTGGCGATCAGGGTATCGGCGGAATGGGCATCCCAATTGGCAAGCTGTCGCTGTATACCGCCTGTGGGGGGATCCATCCGGCCTCTACCCTGCCGATTATGCTGGATGTCGGCACCAATAATCAGCAACACCTCGACGACCCGATGTACATGGGCTGGCGCCACCCGCGCATTAGCGACGACCAGTACGCTGAGTTTATGGATATGTTTGTCAGCACCGTTAAAGCGCGCTGGCCCAATGTGCTCCTGCAATTTGAAGACTTTGCGCAGAAAAACGCTACCAGGCTGCTCCAGCGCTACCGCGACCAGCTGTGCTGCTTCAATGATGATATACAGGGCACGGCCGCCGTCACCGCCGGTACGCTGATGGCGGCGGCGCATGCGGCGGGCACGCGAATTCGCGACCAGCGCGTGGTCTTCCTGGGCAGCGGCTCTGCCGGATGCGGGATAGCTGAAAAAATTGTGGCGCTGATGGTGGATGACGGCCTGACCGAGCCGGAAGCGCGCAGCCGGATCTTTATGGTCGATCGCTTCGGCCTGCTGACCGACGACATGACGAACCTGCTCGATTTCCAGAAAAACCTGCTTACCGCGCGCGACGCCGTTTGCAGCTGGCAGGTAGACTCGCAAAATATTTCCCTGCTGGACGTGGTGAAGAACGCGCATCCTACGGTGATGATCGGCGTTTCAGGCCAGCCGGGGCTGTTCAGCGAAGAGATTGTCAAAGAGATGCATCGCCACTGTCCGCGCCCAATCATCATGCCGCTCTCGAATCCGACCTCGCGGGCGGAAGCCCAGCCGCAGGATCTTATCGCCTGGACCCAGGGTGCCGCGCTGGTGGCCACCGGCAGCCCGTTCGCCCCGGTATTCTGGGAGAATGAACACTACGAGATCGCCCAGTGTAACAACGCCTATATTTTCCCGGGCCTGGGGCTGGGCGTGCTGGCCTGCAACGCGCGCCGGGTGACGGAAGAGATGCTGATGGCAGCAAGCCGCAGCCTGGCCGCGCAGTCTCCGCTGGTCACCACGGAAAAAGGCGGATTGCTGCCGCCGGTAGATCAGATTGAAACGGTTTCACGCCAGATTGCCGTCGCCGTCGCCCGGGCCGCGATTGAACAGGGCGTGGCTCCGGCGATAGATGATGAGACGCTGATGGCGCGTATTGAGAAGACCTGGTGGCAGGCGGACTATGCGCCGTACCGCCGGTCTGCGCTGTAAGCCTCGATTCTGCCCTCACTGCACGGTGAGGGCGGAATCGCTGCCTCAGTGCTGGACGCCTGACCGATCGGAGAGATCGGCGGCGGACAGGATATCAGACCTTGATGCCACGCTCTTGCGGCGGGCATACCGGTCAGGCTGACCTTCAGGTCGCGTTTTGAAGCGACGGTGCAGCCACATATATTGTTCAGGCGCCATGCGTACGGCCTGCTCAATTGCCTTGTTCATCTGCGTCGCCACGGCTTCTTTATCGCCGCCCTGCAACGCCTCACTGATATCTTCCAGAATGATCAGCTCGTAACCGGTGCCATCCGCCCTGCGCCGCGGAACAAAGGGAATGACGGCAGGCTTAGCGCTTTTGACCAGCATGTAGCTTCCAGCGGTCGTGGCGGCATTCGGAACTGCAAAGAACGGCACAAAGACGCTATTGGTTTTACCGTAGTCATGATCCGGGGCATACCACAAAATCTCATTCTGCTTCAGCGAGCGGATCATGCCCTTTAAATCATGACGATCGAGCATGGTTTTATTGGAGCGCAGGCGTCCGCGCGTCTGAAGCCAGTCCAGCAGCGCGTTATTATTCGGACGATACACCCCAATGCCGGGATTAAGCATGCCAAAGATCCGCGCGCCCAGCTCAAGGGTGAGAAAATGCATGCCAACGAGCACCACGCCATTACCCTTTGCCCGCGCCTTTTCCATGTGCTCATACCCCTGCACGGTAAAGCATTTCTTCACCCGCCACGCGGGCCAGAACCATGCCATCCCGGTTTCGATTACCCCCATTCCTACCGATTCAAAATTACGCTGCAGCAGTGACTCGCGTTCATCCTTTTTCATCTCCGGAAAACAGAGCTCCAGGTTTCGGCGGGCTATCTCGACGCGACGAGGAAGCAGGCGCATCGCCAGCCGACCAAGGCCGTGGCCGATTCGGAACAGAAGCGGATAAGGGAGCAGCATGATGAGCCACAGTGCGGCAATGCCGGCCCAGCTTAGCCAGTAACGGGGATGAAGAAAGGCGAGTGAAAAGCGGGGTAATTTTGTCATGGGAAAATTATCCTTTAACGTGTCTGTCCTTAATTGATTCTGTTGAAGATCTTTCCTAAGGATTAATAATGTGTCAGTCAGAAACGTAAAGTGTAACGGATAAGATAAAACGCATTTTTATCGATTTTTGCGAAAAAGCGGGAAGACGAGACGGGAAAACCGGGGAGGAGAGTTCCCCCCGGCAAGTGCGCTTACATTGAATAGCCGGGCTTTTTAATTAACTCGTCCAGCTTCGGGCCTATTTCCGTATCCCAGACCTGCGCTTTCCAGTCCTCCTGGTTCACCTGATTCAATGCAACGGAGACAGAGCTGTCTTTGCTGTTGAAATGGCGAATAATGACCTCAGCAATATCCTCGGCCAGTGCGGCTTTTTGTTCGTCGTTCAAATCACGGGGAAAACATTTGATATCTACGTGTGGCATATGCAGGCTTCCAGTTGTGAGTCAGGGCTCCACGTTATCAGATAATATCGTTGGCCTTTAACACCTTGTGCAGTTCCGGCAGCTGGCATACGGTGTCCGCAATAGCCGTAAACCTCGGCGTATTGGTCGCAAACCAGTCATGGCGTGGCCCCCAGGTTCGCGCCACCGCGATATACACATCCAGCAGCGTCAGCCGTTCCCCCAACGCAAACGGGGCGGCCTTGAGCTGAGTTTCGAACCACAAATAGAGGGACTTTCGGTATTCGATGCAGTTTTTCTGCAGCTGTTCAGGCGCATCCGGCGCCCAGCGTTCGGGATAGTCTGCATACGTAAACGTGGGATAGACGTTAGCCACAAACCAGATCAGCAAGCGCTGAAACTGCTGGCGTTCGGCCTGCCCCACGGGCGGCGCGAGATCGGGGCATCTGTCGAGCACCATCAGGGCAATCGCCGCCGTTTCGGTCATGATGGCGCCATTTTCCAGCTCCAGCGTGGGCACCTGACACAGCGGGTTGAGCTTTTGCAGCAGCTCGCGCTGCGGACCGGGCTGGTCAAACCCGTCCACGTCGATAAATTGATAGGGGATATCGGCCAGGGTTAGCATCACTTCACCGATCGCCGAGCCCCAGCCGGGTACGCCATAGAGTTTAATCATGTTGCCTCCTCAGGGATGAAAACCCTAAGTGTATACCCGTCATACTTCAAGTTGCAGGTGCGTTGGCTGCACTCACTCACCCCAGTCACGTACTAGTGTACGCTCCCGGGAATTCGTTCCCTTGCCGCCTTCCTGCAACTCGAATTATTTTGGGTATAGAGCACCATTAGTAGGTTATCCCTGGCGGGTTGACCTCCGACTGCGCCACCGCTTCGCCCTGCTCGCCCCAGCGCGCCAGCACCTTCTGGTAATCACCTCGCTTAATCGCGCCGTCCAGCGCGGCCTGCAGCGCGTACACCAGCTCATTGCCCTTTTTGGTGGTGGTCGCGACATAGGCTTTTTTCGGCCCTAAACCGACGACGCGGGTTTTGCCCGTGAGCGCAGCCTTATAGGCCGATACCGACTGCGGACCAAAGAACACGTCCGCCCTGCCGGACTGAATATAGAGATTGCCCGAGGCATCGTCGTGGAGATAGACCGGCAGCGCAGGCGCCCTACCCGCCTTTTTGTTCTCTTCGTTCCAGCCCAAAAGGATGCGTTCCTGATTGGTACCAGAGCCGACAATCACCTTCTTCCCGGCCAGATCTTCCGCGCTTTTGATTGACTGGATCTCGCTGGTGGATTTCACCGAAAACGCCAGCGAATCGACGCGGTAGGTCGCAAAATCAAACTTCTCTTTACGCTGTTCGGTCACCGCAATGTTCACCAGCGCCACGTCGTAGCGCCCGGAGGCGATCCCCAGCGGCCAGTCCTCCCATGCCGTCGGCACCAGCTTCAGCTTTAATCCCAGGCTGCCCGCCAGCAGGCGGGCGATATCCGGGTCGCTACCGATGCGCGTGCGGTTATCGCTGGCCAGCAGCGCCAGCGGCGGAGAATTCAGCGCCGAAACGGCGACCGTGAGCGTACCCGGCTCAACGAATTTGTAATTGGCGGGGATCTTCGCCACGGCCTGCCGATCCACCGTCACCGGCAGAGGCTGCTCGTTGGCTTTCAAATCAATACTGGCGTGGCTCGCCGTCGTGAAGACCAGCCCCGCCAGAAGTCCATATTTCATTGGCGCTCCTTACAGCACTTTTGACAAGAACTGGCGCGTTCGCGCATGTGACGGACGGTTTAATACCTCGTCACTGCTTCCCTGCTCGACGATTTTTCCGTCGACCATAAACACCACCTGATCCGCCACTTCCCGGGCAAAGCCGATCTCGTGGGTCACTACCACCAGCGTGGTGCCGGACCGGGCCAGCTTTTTGATCACGTCCAGCACTTCCCCTACCAGTTCCGGGTCCAGCGCCGAGGTGGGCTCATCAAACAGCATCACGCGGGGACGCAGCGCCAGCGCGCGGGCAATGGCAATACGCTGCTGCTGACCGCCGGAAAGATGGCGCGACCAGGCATCGGCTTTATCACGCAGCCCGACCACGTCCAGCAGGCTGTACGCCCTTTCCACCGCCTCTTTTTTGCTGAGCTTTTTATGCGCGATGGGCGCCTCAATCAGGTTTTCCAGCACCGTGAGGTGCGGAAAGAGATTGAAGTTCTGGAACACGTAGCCCACGTTGACGCGCTGTTTGAGGATCTCCTTCTCCTTCAGCTCATAGAGCCTGTCGCCCTGACGGCGATAGCCAATGTAGTCCCCGTCGATCTGGATAAAGCCTTCGTCAACGCGCTCCAGGTGGTTAATAGTGCGCAGCAGCGTCGATTTACCGGAGCCGGACGGCCCGAGGATCACCGTCACGGACCCGGGCGGGATCTCCAGCGAAACGTTGTCGAGCGCCTTATGGCGACCGAAATACTTGCTGACGCCGGTAATCGAAATATGTCCTTCAGGAGAGGCTTGCATGGATAGGCTCCTGTGCTGGCGTGGTGGTGACGGAACGGGTACGACGGGTGGCACGGTTCTGGTTAACGGCAGAGCGGCGTTCGCTGCGGGCAAGCGCGCGCTCGACGCCATACTGGATAGCGGACAGGACGGTGGTGATCGCCAGGTACCAGGCGGCACCGACCATCAGCAGCGGGATCACCTCCTGCGTGCGGTTGTAGATCATCTGGATGGTATAGAACAGCTCCGGCATCGCCAGGACATACACCATCGCCGTGCCCTTGGCGAGGCTGATGATTTCATTGAACCCCGACGGCAGAATGGTGCGCAGCGCCTGAGGCAAAATGATGCGCACCGTGCGGCGCCAGGCCGGCAGACCGAGCGCGGCGGCGGCCCCATACTGGCCGTGATCGACCCCGAGGAAACCACCGCGAACGATCTCGGCGGTATAGGCGCTCTGCACCAGGGTGAGCCCCACCACGGCGGTAGAGAACTGCCCCAGCACGTTGATGGTTTCAAAACTGCCCCAGGTGATGCCGGTGAACGGCACGCCGAGCGAGAGCGTGTCGTAGAGATAGGAAAAGTTGTAGAGAATGATCAGCACCACGATCAGCGGCAGCGATCGAAACAGCCAGATATAGGCCCACGCCAGGCTGCTCAGCAGCCAGGATGAAGAGAGTCTCGCCAGCGCCAGCATGCCGCCAAACACCACGCTCAGCGCGGTGCCGATCAGCGTCAGCAGCAGGGTCTGCCCGACACCTTCAAGGATCACCGGGTCAAAGAACCAGCGGGCAAACACCGCCCACTCCCAGCGCGGGTTAAAGGCCACGGACTGAATCACGACCGCCAGGACAAACAGCGCCACCGCGGCGCCGACGGCCCGAAGCGGATAACGCGCCGGGACCACCTTAATGGTTTCAACGTTGCTCATCGTCGTTCCTCATGCGGTTTTACTGAACGCTTCGCGTACCAGCGTTTTGGTGAAGCGCAGCCGGCCGTCAAACGGCGGCTGGCTGTACTCTTCCGGATCGCGGTTCAGATCGAACTGCGGCTGGTAGCCCTGGCTGAGATAGAGCCTGACCGCTTCCGGCTGGCGAAAGCCGGTTGTCAGATAAATTTGGCTGTATCCTGCCAGCACCGCCCTGCGCTCGAGCTCCTGCACCACGCGCCCGGCAAGCCCCTGCTGACGCAGGGTTTTGTCCGTCCAGATGCGTTTGATTTCCGCGGTGCGTTCGTCGAAAGGTTTGTACGCGCCGGTGGCGATAATCTTCCCGTCGCGCTCCAGTACGATAAACAGCCCCTGCGGCGCTAAATACCATTCGGTGAGCTCAACCTCCGCGTCTTTGGAGAAGTAGTCCCCGTAGCGGGCGGCATATTCACCGAACAGCCCTTCGATAATGGGCTGAAGCTCGGCGTCTTCCGGGGAAACATCACGAAATCGTTCGCTCATCACGCCTCCTTAATCGCCCAGGCCAGCCGGGTTCACTTCTGACTGAGGAATACGCTCAACGCCTTCCCCCCAGCGGTTCAGCACTTTGTCGTAGTCGCCGTTTTTGATGACCCCGTTCAGCGCGGTTTGCACCGGCTCAACCAGCCCGCTGCCTTTCTTCAGCGTGACCGCAATGTGCGCCGCCTTCGGCCAGCCGCCGTCGACGCTACCCACCAGTTTGGTTTTCCCGTTCAGCGCCGCTTTCCAGGCGCCAATCACGTTCGGACCAAAGTAGGCATCCGCGCGCCCCGACTGCAGCGCCAGCGTTTGTGCCGCATCGTCTTTGGTGTAGATCGGGGTAAAGGGCTTCAGGCCCTTCTTCAGATTTTCGGCATTCCAGACTAGCAGGATGGACTCCTGGTTGGTGCCGGAGCCGACGATAATCCGCAGCCCGGCGATGTCCTCAGCCTTCTGCAGCGACTTGATCGGGCTGGTTGATTTCACGTAGAACCCGAGGGAATCTTTGCGGTATGTGGCAAAGTCAAACTTCTCTTTACGCTCTTTGGTGACGGTGATGTTGCTGATGGCCGCGTCATATTTCCCGGAGGCCACGCCCAGCGGCCAGTCTTCCCAGGAGGTCGGCACCACGTTTAGCTCCAGCCCCAGGCTGTCAGCGACCAGACGGGCGACGTCCACTTCACTCCCTAACAGCGTTTTGTTGTCATCGGAAAACACCGTCAGCGGCGGTTGATTGAGGCCCGCCACCGCCACGGTAAATTTCCCCGGGACGGCAAAGCGATAGTCTTTCGGCAGCTGTGCCACCGCATCATTGTTTTTAGCGGTATTAACCGGCGTTTTATTGGCCTCGATGCTCACGCCGGTGCCGTTAATATTCACATTCTCTGCCCAAACGGCAGGGGAAAAGGCCAGCGCGAGCGCCAGAATAAGCGTTGTTTTCTGCATAGCGGGGTTCTCTTTTATTGTTGTGTGTATTGGTTTTTAGGTTCGTCTAAACCCAGACTTTCGCGCAGCGTGGTGCCCGGGTAGTCGGTACGGAACAGGCCGCGCGCCTGTAAAACAGGCACCACCTGGTCAACAAAGCGCGGGAAGGTGTCCGGCGTGCCGCCCTGGATGATGAAGCCGTCTGCGGCATAGCCTTCAAACCAGGCCTGCAGGCCGTCGGCCACCTCTTCCGGCGTACCGGAAAAGCGCGGGCGAGGCGAAGCGGCTTCAAGCGCCACCTGACGCAGGGTTAAGCTGCGCTCGCGGGCGTTACGCTTAATTTCATCGGTGGTGCTGCGGAAGCTGTTTTTGCCTAAGTCGCCGATATCCGGGAACGGCTCGTCGAGCGGATACTGGCTGAAATCGTGATGCTCGAAATAGCGTCCGAGGTAGTTGAGGGCATCGTTAATCGACACCAGCGCCGCCGTGGTCTGATACTGGTTTTCCACGTCATCGGCGTCTTTACCCACAATCACGCTGACGCCCTGGAAAATATGTAAATCCGACGCGCGGCGTCCGTTACTTTCCAGCTGCTGCTTCACGTCGCGGTAAAAGGCTTTCGCTTCGTCGAGCGTTTCGTGATGGGTAAAAATGGCGTCGGCATGTTTCGCCGCCAGCTTTTTCCCGTCGTCCGACGCGCCCGCCTGAAAGACAATCGGCCGCCCCTGTGGCGTTCGACCAATATTCAGCGGGCCGGCAACCTGGAAGAAATCACCGCGGTGGTCCAGGGTATGCAATTTTGCCGAGTCAAAAAACTGACCGCTCTCTTTATTGCGCACAAAGGCGTCGCCTTCCCAGGAATCCCACAGCCCTTTCAACACGTCGAGATACTCATCCGCAATGCGATAGCGCAGCGCGTGCTCGGGGTGTTTTTCGCGAGAGAAGTTCTTTGCTGATCCTTCCAGCGGGGAAGTCACCACGTTCCAGCCCGCGCGCCCGTTGCTCAGGTGATCGAGGCTGGCGAACTGGCGCGCCGTAGTGAAAGGCTCGCTGTAGGAGGTGGATAAGGTTCCCACCAGCCCCAGGCGCGAGGTGATGCTGGCGAGAGCGGATAACACCGTCAGCGGTTCAAAGCGATTTAAAAAATGCGGGATCGATTTCTCGTTGATATAGAGACCGTCGGCAACGAATAAAAAATCGAGTTTGCCCTCCTCCGCCTTTAACGCCGTCGCTTTGACGAAATCAAAATTGATGCTGGCATCGGCGACGGCCTCAGGGTGACGCCAGGCGGACATATTTCCGGATGCACCATGCAAAATGGTCCCGAGCCGCAGTTGACGATGTGCAGACATATTCACCTCTTAAGAATTAAACGTGTTGCAGGGCTTTTTCCGCAAGCTGTGCAAAATAGCGGGCAGCGGGCTCAATTAATGCTTCATCCGGATTGAATGCCGGATGGTGTAAACCGTACGGGCTGTTGCTGCCGATGCTGACAAATGCCCCCGGGATCTGCTGCAGATAGACCGCGAAATCTTCCCCGCCCATATGCAGCTCGGCGTGCCGGGTTTCATAGCCTGCTTCTCTGGCGACCGAGGTGGCGAAATCGGCCCAGCGCTCGTCGTTCACCAGCGCGGTGGGCCCGGCATACCAGGTGATGTCAATCTGCGCGCTAAAGGCGCTGGCAAACCCGGCGGCGATTTCGCCCACGCGGGCCTTCACATTCTGCTGCACTTCCGTGCGGTGGGTGCGCAGCGTGCCTTCCAGCTCGACGCTTTCCGGCAGCACGTTCCAGGTGTTACCGCCTGCAATGCGCGTCACGCTCAGCACCACCGAGTCCAGCGTGTTGACGTTGCGGCTGGCGACGCTTTGCAGCGCCGTTACCAGCTGGCTCGCCAGCACGATGGCGTCGTTGCCTTCGTGCGGACGCGCGGCGTGCGCGCCCTTACCGGTAATGCGGATCACGAAGCGATCGACGTTGGCAAAAAACGGCCCGCCGCGGGTAGCGAACTCACCGACCGGCAGGCCGGGCTCGTTATGCATGCCGAAGATAGCGCTGACGTCACGCAGGGCACCGGCCCGCACCATGCTCTTCGCACCGCCAAAGTTCTCTTCGGCAGGCTGAAACAGGATCCGCACCCGGCCGTTAAGCGACGCTTCCCGCTCTTTCAGCTTTAACGCGGCGCCGAGGATCACGCTGGTGTGGATATCGTGTCCGCAGGCATGCATTACGCCTGCACGCTGGGAGCTAAACGGCACGCCGCTGCGCTCTTCAATCGGCAGAGCGTCGATATCCGCGCGCAGCGCAATCAGTTTGTTGCCCGAGCCGATTTCCGCCACCAGCCCGGTCGACAGGTCGTAAGGCTGCGGAGTAATCCCGGCATTCGTCAGCCACTGGCGCAGGCGCGTTGTGGTCTCCACTTCCTGGCCGGAGAGCTCCGGGTTCTGGTGCAGCTCGCGACGCCAGGCAATCAGCTGTTCGCCAAAGCTCATACGGTGACCTCCTTGTTAAGACGCGCCTCGGCAAGCAGGCGCAGCGACGCGACGCGCGCTGCCCCCTCCGCTACCGGCGTGTCGATGATAAATTCGTCAATACCCCATTTTTCATGCAGGGCGTTGAGCTGTTCGAGCACCGACTCAGCCGTACCCGCCAGCAGCGACTGCGCCCGACGTGCAATGCGCACTGGCTCGCTGCCCGCCTGGCGCGCAAAGGCGTAGGCCTGCTCTTCGCTGGCCACGGTGACACGCTGGCCGTTTGCCAGCTCAACGCCCCACACTTCAACCTTCTGCGCCAGGGCTTCCGCCTCTGCCTGCGTCGGGGCAACAATCGCCTGTACCGCCACAATCACGTCCCGCGTGCTGTTCTTACGCCAGGTCGAGACCACCTCGCGCAGCAGCTCAGGGTCACCGTTCAGATGCGCGGCAAACACAAAGTGCCAGCCGAGCCCGGCGGCCAGCAGCGCGCTATCGATACTCGCGCCCAGCAGGAAACCCTCTGCAGGCAGCGGCGGCAGCGGCGTGGCGCGAACGGCCTCTTCATGAGACTGATGCTCAGGACGGATCCAGCGATCGAGCTGGGCCAGCTGTTCGGCGAAGCTGCCCTTTTCCAGTTGATTCAGACCCTGCTGAAGCGCGCGGGTTGAGAGCGGCAGCCCGCCGGGGGCTTTTCCGACGCCGAGATCCACGCGGCCGGGCGCCAGCGCGGCCAGCACGTTAAAATTCTCGGCGACTTTATAAGGGCTGTAGTGCTGGAGCATCACGCCGCCGGATCCGACGCGGATGCGCGTTGTCTGCCCAAGGATCCAGGCAATCAGTAGCTCCGGCGAGGGGCTGGCAAGATGGGGAGTGTTGTGGTGTTCGGCAATCCAGAAGCGGTGATAGCCCAGATTTTCTGCCTGCTGCGCCAGCGCCAGCGTACGCGCCAGTGCATCGGCAGCCGTTTCGTTTTCAGCGATGGGGCTTTTATCCAGAATGCTGATTCGCCATGACATGTTGCGTTCTCGTTTGACTTAACATGTCGACATTATTAAAGGCGCATTTCACCACTGAGAAACAATTAATTTACATTTAGTTTGCCGGAAATCAGATATATAAAACCATGCTAAGAATAAGACTTTAAGTCGGAGATCAGCGTTTTCCCCTGCTCGCGCCGGGTAATGCGGACGAAGCGAATATGCCCATACTGCGGGTTTTGCAGATCGGCTTCATAGCGCGTGCGGTTGTTACGCCAGGTTTTCATCGTCCAGATGAGAATGGACTCTCTGCTGAAGAACGCGCGCCGGAAACTCTCTTTGTTCCCGGTTCCGGGCCAGAGCTCTTGTTTATGCCAGGCGCGTTTGACTGCCCTGTTGACGGCCTGCCAGAGGGTGCGTGCAAAGCCATAATCGACCCATACCACAACGTCGACGTCACGCCATTTAACCGGGCGCGTGCGGTTATAGTTGCCGTCAAGCACCCAGTCTGGCGAAGCCTGTAGCGCCTGCTCCAGCTTTTCCTGAAACACATCGTCCGGCGTTCCCTGCCAGTCAGGCCGCCAGTAGAGTCTGTCCATCTCGATATAGGGAATAGCCAGTTCGGTCGCAATCTGCTTCGCCAGAGTGCTTTTTCCGCTCCCGCTGGTTCCGATGATGTTAATTTTCACCTCAGCCTCACTGTAATAACGAAAACTGACCAAATCATAGCGTTTTCATCCTGTTAACGAAACGCTATTTCAGCATGGCAATTTATCCTGAGAGACGATCTCCCTCTTTCAGTTTGGGTTATGTCGTTTATTTGCAGCGACGCCAGAATACGCCCCTGAAAATATTTTCATTTTTATTACATTCGCCAGCATTAACAGATTAAAAATAATGAACAACGGGTATTTCAGGCGGTCAGAATTTCAGAGAGAATATGCAGCAGAGCGTTATATAAAAATAATCACATTAATCTTGCCGGAGCATTTTCCGGGCATTTTTTATTCTTGCACATCATCATGGAGTTACTCATGAGGCGTAACAGTCCCGTTACACAAAACGAGTATTTACTTAACGATGGTTCGACGTTAATGTCGACCACCGATACCAAAAGCCATATTACCTATGCTAATTCCGCTTTTATTGAAGCCAGCGGATATAAAGAAGAACATCTTATGGGTGAGCCGCATAACCTCATCCGCCATCCCGACATGCCTGCCGAAGCGTTTGGCGACATGTGGTATACCCTGCAGCAGGGTGAGACCTGGACGGGGCTGGTGAAGAACCGTCGTCATAATGGCGACCACTACTGGGTGCGGGCTAACGTGACGCCGGTCTGGCAGGGTGGATCCCTGACGGGCTATATTTCCGTGCGAAATATACCCGCACGGGAAGAGATTGCGGCCAGTGAAAAACTGTATGCAAAAGTGCGTAATAACGAATTAAAACATTACCGCTTTTATAAAGGGTTACTGGTTCGGCGCGGTTTATTTTCGTTTATGTCGCTCTTTAAATGTCTCAGCACCAGTAAACGCATCCACCTGGGTATTGCGACGACGGCGTTACTCTCCTGCCTGGCGGTGTATTTATTCCCTGATAAACTTGTGCAGTCGGGGAGTCTGGCGCTGCTGTTTATTGCCCTGAGCTATTATCTTCATGCGCAGATCGCCCGTCCGGTAAAATCTATTGTGCAACAGATGCAGCGCGTGGTTTCAGGACGTAAAACGGACTATTACCATTTTGACAGGATCGACGACATCGGGCTGATGATGCGCCTGGTGAATCAATCAGGCTTGAACCTGAATTCGCTGGTTGACGATGTCGGGGCGCAAATCAGCGGGATTGGCACCATCAGCCAGCAGGTCGCGAAAGAAGGTGCGGCGCTGCAAACGCGTTCAGAAGAGACCGCAGACTTTCTGCAGCAAACCGCGTCAGCGGTGGAAGAGATCGCCAGCGCGGTGAAGCAGACGGCAGAAACCGCGAAAGAAGCCACGGAGATGGCGGATCGCACCCGCGACAGCGCCCACCGCGGTGAAGCGATGATGAAAGAGACCATCGGTATGATGCAATCCGTGTCGCAGGATAACAGCCAGATCGTCGATATTATCAGCGTTATCGATCGTATCGCCTTCCAGACCAACATTCTTGCGCTGAATGCGGCCGTGGAAGCAGCGCGTGCGGGTGAAGCCGGGCGCGGTTTTGCCGTGGTGGCGGCTGAGGTGCGCAATCTTGCGCAGCACTCCGCGACGGCGGCGAAAGAGATCAAAGCGCTGATTGAGAAAAACGTCGCCAGCGTCAACTCTGGCGTGGAGAAGGTAGAACAAACCGAAACGCAGCTGACGGTCATGATCGACAACGTGCTGCGGGTCTCCTCCCTGATTAAGGAGATCGGCCACGCCACGCAGGAGCAAACCCAGGCGCTGACGCTCATCAACGCATCCATCTCCCGTATCGGCGCAATGACCCACAACAATACGGGGATGGTGGATAACGTCACTCACGCCGCGAATCACCTGACGCAGCGCACCACGCGCCTGCAGCAGGCGATTGCCGTTTTTGGCGGTTAGCCGTTCGGATACTGCTCGTCGGTGACTTTTTCCAGCCATGCAACCGGGCTGCCGTTAACGGATTCGGCGATGGCAATATGCGTCATCGCCGTTTGCGCGCTTGCGCCGTGCCAGTGCTTTACGCCGGGTGGGATCCAGGCGATATCGCCCTGATTCAATATTTCCGCCGCTTTGCCCCACTCCTGTAACCAGCCGCGACCCTGCGTCACAATCAGCGTTTGCCCAAGGGGATGCGTATGCCACGCGGTGCGCGCGCCCGGCTCAAAGGTCACGGTTGCCCCGCCGACGCTGGCAGGTTCGCTCGCCTGAAATGGCGCGTCAATGCGGACGGTGCCGGTGAACCAGGCTTCCGGCCCTTTTGCTGAAGGTAATGATCCGCTGCGAATAATTTTCATCTTATGCTCCTCGTTTACTGTTGGGTTAACAGTAGCGCAAAGCAATCCGGAGCATTAGCGTGCATAATCAGATAGGAAATATGATTGAAATTCATAAATAGAGGCAATCGCGATGCTAAAAGATAATTTCAACGACCTCCTCTCTTTTATGGTAGTCGCCCGCGAGCGCAGCTTTACGCGCGCGGCGGCGCAGCTGGGCGTCTCGCAATCGGCGCTGAGTCATGCCATGCGCAAGCTTGAAGCGCGGCTCGACGTTCGCCTGTTAACCCGCACAACCCGCAGCGTGGTTCCGACACTCGCGGGTGAGCAGCTTTTTACGCGCTTAAGCCCGCATCTGCTGGAGATCGAACAGGAACTCACGGCGCTTCGCAGCGCACGCGACAAACCCGCAGGCGCTATCCGCATCGTCGCCGGCGAACACGCGATGGACGCCGTGCTCTGGCCGGTCCTGAAGGCTTTTATGGTGCAGTATCCTGAGATTAACGTCGAAGTGACGGTAGATAACGGCCTGACGGATATCGTGGATGGCCGTTTCGACGCGGGAGTACGCCTGGGTGAACAGGTGGCAAAAGATATGATTGCGGTACGGATAGCGCCGGATATGCGCATGGCCGTGGTCGGTTCTACGGACTATCTGGCTCGCTTAGGCGTGCCGCAGACGCCGGAGCAGCTCGCTGACCACCGCTGCATCAACATGCGCCTGCCCACGCGCGGCGGACTGTATCACTGGGAATTTGAACGCGACGGGCGCGAGCTTCGCGTGCGGGTTGAGGGGCAGCTTACGCTGAGCAGCCTGCCGCAGCGTATCGACGCCGCTGAGAATGGACTCGGATTAGCCTACGTGCCGGAGGCGTCGGTTCTGGAGGCGCTTAATGACGGACGGCTGGTCAGGGTCCTTGAATCGTGGTGCCCTACTTTCGAGGGGTATCACCTTTATTATCCGAGCCGTCGCCAGCACACTACCGCTTTCAGGTTACTGTTAGATGCTCTGCAGCAGTCAAAATCTTTACCACCTGGTAATAATTAAGAGATTCTGATGATTAAATAATCAACCCGCCGCATGTTTTGTCTAAAAACTCACCACGATTCAGCGTGTTGTGATCGCCGTCTGCTCTGACCACACGATTTCCTTCGACGTGCATCACTTTCGGCACGGTTATATTTTGCGTCGCTTATGAATTGCAGGTAGGATGCCTCGCCATGTTTCGCCTTATCCATACGCAGAATGACTGGGAAGGCGACATGTGTTTGCGCAGAAGCAATCGTTTGTATTGCGCTCTGCCAGGCAGGACTATCACGATAATGGTTCAGACAGGCAAACAGGTAACTCAATGAGAACAAGCAATAAAAGCGCAGCCGATCATCATGCTGCTAAACGTCGCTGGTTGAACTCCCACGAAGAGGGCTACCACAAAGCGATGGGCAACCGTCAGGTTCAAATGATCGCCATCGGCGGCGCTATCGGAACGGGTCTGTTTTTAGGTGCGGGTGCGCGTCTGCAGATGGCTGGCCCTGCTCTCGCCCTGGTCTATCTGGTGTGCGGGATCTTCTCTTTCTTTATTCTTCGTGCGCTGGGCGAACTGGTACTGCATCGCCCTTCCAGCGGAAGCTTCGTCTCTTACGCCCGTGAATTCCTCGGTGAAAAAGCGGCCTACGTTGCGGGCTGGATGTACTTCGTCAACTGGGCGATGACCGGTATTGTCGATATCACCGCCGTTGCGCTGTATATGCACTACTGGGGCGCGTTTGGCGATGTGCAGCAGTGGGTCTTTGCGCTTGGCGCGCTGGCGATTGTCGGCACCATGAACATGATCGGCGTGAAGTGGTTCGCGGAGATGGAGTTCTGGTTTGCGCTGGTTAAAGTGCTGGCCATCGTGGTGTTCCTGGTCGTGGGTACCGTCTTCCTCGGTAGCGGCAAGCCGCTGGACGGCAATGCCACCGGCTTACACCTGATAACCGATAACGGCGGGTTCTTCCCGCACGGTCTGCTGCCTGCGCTGGTCCTGGTTCAGGGCGTGGTGTTCGCCTTCGCCTCCATCGAACTGGTGGGTACCGCAGCAGGTGAATGTAAAGATCCGCAGACCATGGTGCCAAAAGCCATTAACAGCGTGATCTGGCGTATCGGTCTGTTCTACGTCGGTTCCGTGGTGCTGCTGGTTCTGCTGCTCCCGTGGACTGCCTATCAGGCCGGTCAGAGTCCGTTTGTGACCTTCTTCTCTAAGCTCGGCGTGCCTTACGTTGGCAGCATCATGAACATCGTGGTCCTGACCGCGGCGCTCTCCAGCCTGAACTCCGGTCTTTACTCTACCGGCCGTATCCTGCGCTCCATGTCGATGGGCGGTTCTGCGCCGAAGTTCATGTCGAAAATGAGCAAGCAGCAGGTTCCCTATGCGGGGATTCTGGCAACGCTGGTGGTTTACGTCTTTGGCGTGTTCCTGAACTATCTGGTGCCGTCCCGCGTATTTGAGATCGTTCTGAACGTGGCTGCACTGGGGATTATCGCCTCCTGGGCTTTCATTGTGGTCTGCCAGATGCGTCTGCGCAAAGCGATCAAAGAAGGCAAAGCGGCTGATGTGAGCTTCAAGATGCCGGGCGCACCGGTGACCTCCTGGCTCACCCTGCTGTTCCTGTTCAGCGTGCTGGTGCTGATGGCGTTCGACTACCCGAACGGTACCTACACCATCGCGACCATTCCGCTGCTGGCGGTACTGCTGATTGCCGGCTGGTTCGGCGTGCGTAAGCGCGTTCACGAGATCCACAGCACCGCGCCGGTTCATCACGACGATGAAAAACACGACGCACCGCTGGTGGAAGAAACCTCGCGTTAAGCATCCGGTAAGCATTAAAAAGGGAAGGCAAATGCCTTCCCTTTTTTATCTTACAGCGCGATACGAATTACGTCGTCAGGCTGGGTGGCTTCCTGCTGGCGAGTGGATTTTTGTTTCACCGTCACGTACAGGGTTTTACCATCCGCAGAGAGCGCCAGGCTGTTCGGGTAAACCGGCGTGTCGAAGGTTTTTGTGACCTTATACGTTTTCGCGTCAATCACGCTCACCTTACCCGCTTCACGGTGCGTCACGTAGACTTCATTGCGCGTTGGGTTAAACAGGACGGCCAGTGATTCAGGCGCGGCGATCTTCTCCATCACGCTGCCGTCTTTCAGGCTCACCACCAGCACTTCCGGCTGTTTTGAATCGGTCAGGAACGCGCGCTGGCCGGCGGTATCGAGGCTGAGGTTCAGGTAGAAGTGCTCTTTGCCGTCATCCTGCACTTTTTTGCGGCTCAGGATTTTATTGGTCGCCGTATCAATGGTTACCAGCTCGCCGTCCGCATTCGTGGTGTACAGACGTTTTGCCTGCGAATCCAGCGCCAGGCCGGTGCTGTACGTACCGGTATTGGCAATGGTCTCTTTCAGCTTCAGCGTTGCGCCATCCACCACCCAAATCACGCTCTCTTTGCCGACACCGGTGATGTAAATCGTGTTGCTCGCGTCATCCGCCACCAGCTGGCGCGGCTGCAGCGGTTTGACGGTTTCACTGCGCTGGCGATTATCGAGCACCAGTCGCCCTTTCACGTCGCCCGTTTTCGCATCGATGGCCGTCACCGCGCCGTTGAGGGTGTTGCCAAACCACAGGGTTTGCGTCGCGCCGTCGAGCGTGGCGCCAAAGGGTTTGAGATCGCTGTGAATCGCCTGCGTCACGTCCAGCGTAACCGGATCAAGGCGATAGATAACTCCGCCCTTATCGGTTTTGCGGCTTTGCGAGGTCGCCACCCACAGCGCATTCTCCTGCTGGCTGACCGCCATTTCATACGCCCCTTTGCCCACCGCTTTACGCAGCACCTCTTCGGCGGCATGCACCTGGAACGTCCCGGCAAGCAGTAAAGTGGCAGACAGCAGTGACAGGCTCAGACGCGGCGAGCACAGATGACGTAAAGACATAACAATTCCTTTTCTGAAAAGAGGGGTTTGGGCTGACATCACTTCCGGCAGACAACGTCATGGCATTGTCTTTTGATAATGAGAATAGTAATCATTAATGGACTGAATGTGGAGTTTTTCTTTCGCGCTTCGCCTTTCATTAACGCAATGTGCGGTTATAGTTTTCAAAACATTTACAAAACCTTTAACATGTATGGACATGTTCCATTTGGTTCGTTTATACACCACAACCGGTTTTATTCATGAAAATCATTTCTGCCCGTAAGGCTTCTCTCCCGCTGCTGCTGGTTCCCGTTATTTTCGCGCCGCTAACTGCAATGAGCGCGGAAGAACAAACCATGATCGTCAGCGCCACGCCGCAAACCGTATCGGAGCTCGATACCCCGGCCGCTGTCAGCGTCGTTAACGGCGATGATATGCGCCAGGCCGCGCCGCGCATCAACCTGTCTGAATCCCTCGGCAGCGTCCCGGGACTGCAAATTCAGAACCGCCAGAACTATGCCCAGGACCTCCAGCTTTCGATGCGCGGGTTTGGTGCCCGCTCAACGTTTGGCGTGCGCGGTATCCGTATGTACGTCGACGGTATCCCTGCCACCATGCCGGACGGACAGGGCCAGACCTCCAACATCGATCTCTCCAGCGTGGAGAGCGTTGAAGTGCTGCGCGGCCCCTTCTCGGCCCTGTACGGCAACGCCTCCGGCGGCGTGATTAACATCAACACCCAGACCGGGCAGCAGCCGCCAACCATTGAAGCCAGCAGCTATTACGGCAGCTACGGGACCTGGCGCTACGGCATGAAAGCCACCGGCGCGATGGGTGACGGCACCCACGCCGGGGACGTGGATTACACCGTTTCCACCACCCGTTTCACCACCAAAGGCTACCGCGACCACAGCGGCGCGCGGAAGAACCTCGCTAACGCCAAGCTGGGCGTGCGCATTGACGACGTCAGCAAGCTGACGCTGATCTTCAACAGCGTGGACATGAAGGCCAACGATCCGGGCGGTCTGAGCTATCAGGAGTGGCAAAATAACCCGCGTCAATCTCCACGCGGCGATCAGTACAACACCCGCAAGACCATCAAGCAGACCCAGGCCGGCCTGCGCTACGACCGCCAGCTCAGCGCTCAGGACGACCTCAGCGTAATGATGTACGCCGGCGAACGTGAAATGACGCAGTACCAGTCGATTCCGTATCAGCCGCAGCTAAAACCCTCCCACTCCGGCGGGGTGATTGATATGCAGCGTCATTTTCAGGGCATCGATACCCGCTGGACGCACCGCGGCGAGCTGCTGGTGCCGGTGACCTTTACTACCGGCCTGAACTACGAAAACCTGAGCGAAGATCGTCGCGGATACGAGAACTTCGTGATGAACAACGGCGTGCCGGATTACGGCGTGAAGGGTGATAAGCGTCGAAACGAACGTAACCTGATGTGGAACGTTGACCCTTACCTGCAAACCAGCTGGCAGCTGACGCAGAAGCTGTCGGTGGATGCGGGAGTGCGCTACAGCTCGGTCTGGTTTGATTCCAACGACCATTACGTTACGCCGGGCAACGGTGACGACAGCGGTGACGCGAGCTATCACAAGTGGCTCCCGGCCGGTTCCGTGAAGTATACGGTGACGGACGCATGGAACCTCTACGCTGCCGCAGGGCGTGGATTCGAAACGCCAACCATCAACGAGCTTTCCTATCGCGCCGATAACCAGGGCGGCCTTAACATCGGCCTGCAGCCGTCCACCAACAACACGTATGAAGTGGGCAGCAAAACCCGCATCGGCAATGGCCTGCTGACCGCGGCGCTGTTCCGCACCGATACGGATGATGAGATCGTGGTGGATGCCAGCTCTGGCGGGCGTACCAGCTATAAAAATGCCGGTAAAACCCGTCGTCAGGGGGTGGAAGTCTCCCTCGACCAGCAGTTTGCAGAGAACTGGAAGCTGAAGATGGCATGGACGTATCTGGATGCCACCTACCGAACTAACGTCTGCAGCGACGCAGACTGTAACGGTAACCGGATGCCGGGCATTGCCCGCAACATGGGTTACGCCTCGTTTGGCTGGCAGCCGGAAGAAGGCTGGTACGCGGGCTCTGACGTGCGCTACATGAGCGATATCATGGCCGACGACGAGAATACGGCGAAAGCGCCGTCGTATACTGTGGTCGGGCTGAACACCGGGTACAAATTCAACTACGGCAGCTGGGGCATGGATGTCTTTGGCCGCGTCGATAACCTGTTCGATAAAGAGTACGCGGGCTCGGTTATTGTCAACGAGTCTAACGGTCGTTATTACGAGCCTGCACCGGGCCGTAACTACGGGGTCGGGCTGTCGGTCTCTTATCGCTTCGAGTAAGCGAAAAGAAAAGTTTATCTTATTAATGAAATAACGCTCCTGATGGCAATAAACCATCAGGAGTTATTCACCAGATAAATAATTAGGGGCGGAATATAGTCGCTCTGCTAAATAATCTCTTAGTTAAAATATTGTCGCTGTAAAAGCAAATTCGCTTCATCAATCACCTTATCAATCGCCTTCTGGCAGGCAACAACATCTCTTCGCTCAAGGGCGGAAAGCAGTTCGTCATAGTGATATGTCGAGGCTTTGATGTCGTTAAGCTCCTGATGCAGATAGTTCATACAGGGCCCGATGCGCACCCAGAGCTGCTCAATTAAGGCATTAAGCGTTGGCATTTCTGCGTACTGATAAAGCGTAAACCGGAAGACGCGATTCGCATGCAATGCCTGCTGGACGTTCCCGTTGCGCATGGCCTCATGAAAGGCATCCGACAATTTGCGCAACGCCTCCAGTTTGCTATCAGACATATTCTGACAGGCCGCGGCGACCGCCATCGGCTCAAGCTGCTTGCGGATGGCGTTAATCTCGTTATAGCGCTCCAGCGTGACCTCCGGAACCAGAAATGCCTGCGCCGGCGTGGCGTGTAACGCCCCTGATGACACCAGGCGCAACAGCGCCTCGCGAACAGGGGTAATACTGGTTCCTAATTTATCGGCGATCTCTTTCGTAATCAGTCGTGCCCCAGGTTTGAGTGAGCCTGTAATTAACGCTCCTTTCAAACTGTGTTCAACTTGCATGGTAAGACTGACCCTTTGGGCTTTTTCTAAGTGGTCCAAATCAAGCATGTTCAATTCCTGTAGCTAAAACTTAATGCTATTTTTAAACGCCAGTTTTAATAAAACGACGCCGGTCCGATATATCCTGTATCGTCATGCCTGGTGGTGGGAAGTACGTAAAAACATCAAAAAAGCAAAATTTGTTTTTTTATTGGTTTCGGGCCCATCCGGGATGCGGACGCGAAATGCCATGTCCGTTAATTAAAGACAATATATCGTATCTTCACAAATAAATATGGCGGGAACCCCCGCCATAGTGCCGTTTATTTATTGTCACTCGCGACGCGAATCACGACTTTGCCGAAGTTACGCCCTTCAAGCAGGCCAATCAGCGCCTCGGGCGCGTTCTCCAGCCCGTCCGTTATCTGTTCGCGATAGTGAATTTTGCCCTCATGCACCCAGCGCCCCATCGCTTCCTGGAACTCCTTAATGCGGTGACCGTAATCCTGCCCGATGATAAAGCCCTGCATACGAATGCGTTTCTTCAGGATGGTCGCCATCAGGAGCGGCAGGCGATCCGGCCCCTCGGGCAGGCCCGTCGCATTGTAGCCGCTCACCAGGCCGCACACCGGCACGCGCGCGGAGGTATTCAGTAACGGCAGCACGGCGTCAAATACTTTCCCGCCGACGTTTTCATAATAGACGTCAATCCCGTTCGGGCATGCGCGTTTCAGCTGTTCGGCAAAGTCGGCCGCGTGGTGATCCAGACAGAGGTCAAACCCGAGGACCTCAACGGCATGGCGGCATTTTTCAGCCCCACCGGCGACGCCGACCACCCGGCAACCTTTAATTTTACCGATCTGCCCGACGGTCGCGCCAACCGGGCCTGTCGCTGCGGCGACCACCAGCGTTTCGCCCGCTTTTGGCTGCCCGATATCCAGCAATCCCATATAGGCGGTAAAGCCCGGCATGCCCAGAATACCCAGCGCCCAGGAAGGATGTGACGGATTTTCGCCCAGCTTCACCAGGCCGCTGCCGTCCGAGAGTTCATACTCCTGCCAGCCGCTGTAGCCCAGCACCCACTCACCGGCTTTGAAGTCGGGATGATTTGACTGCTCAACGCGGCTAACCGTTCCCCCCACCATCACCGCGCCAATCTCAACCGGAGGGGAATAGGATGGCGCATCGCTCATACGCCCCCGCATGTAAGGGTCCAGCGACAGCCAGACGGTGCGCAGCAAAAGCTGTCCCTCAGCCGGGGCGGGAACAGGCTGCGTTTCGAGACGAAAATTTTCCGCGACCGGCGCCCCCTGAGGACGAGAGGCCAGTACCCAGCGGCGATTTTGCGAAACAGGTTGATTCATCGGGATCTCCTTCTGGTACAAATGTCATTACAGCCTGGCTCACGATCGGCGTTATCGCATTAGCATTACGAGGCAGACTGGTTAAGCCGTACAACCAGATAGATGCAGGTTTCATTCGTTTCGTTGATGAACCGGCAGTCATTTGGCGGCCCCAGCTCGAGACAGTCTCCGGCGTGCATTTCGTGGCGCGTATCGCCCTCCTGAAACACCAGTTCGCCGGACTGGAGCCAGATAAGCTGACGTGCCAGCGCGTAAGAAGAGGCAGGCATCGGAACATCACTGCCCGCGGGCAGTTCAACCTGAACAAGGTCGATGGGCAGATCGGTACGGGGAGAAACATGGCGGCGGAGGTAGTGCGTCTGCGGATCTCGCCAGACGGGCTGGTTTGCAAGGCGCAGCAGCTTGCCCTCCTGCATTTCGGCCCGGGCAATAAGCGTTGACATGCTGATGCCAAACGCGCCGGACAGGCGAGCAAGCAAGGTGGCTGTCGGGCTGCTGTCTCCGCGTTCAATCTTGTGGATCATCGCGCGCGAGACCCCTGCCCGGTCAGCAAGCTCGCTCAGGGACCATCCGCGAGACTCGCGTTCAAGGCGAATTCTTGCGCTAATCCGTTGATTCATCGTGTCTGTTATGGTGTTCATGACGTCATACTATAGTGTATGAAAGGCATTTCAATGTGCTTTTGATAACAAAAAAATATGGCTTATGCCGTAGCGTTCGGGCTATACGGTTGTGTAATATCGTAGGAATAACGTAACACTATAGTGAACAACACACAGAGGGTTAATCATGCTCGTTCGTCATGCCTGCAAGGAAGACTGCGCTGCGATAGGCGAAATCTACAACCATGCGGTGCTGCATACTGCCGCGATCTGGAACGATAAAACCGTCGATACCGATAACCGAATCGCCTGGTTTGAGGCGCGCACGCTCGCGGGTTACCCGGTTCTGGTGAGCGAGGAAAACGGCGTTATCACCGGTTACGCCTCTTTCGGCGACTGGCGCGCCTTCGACGGTTTCCGTCATACGGTTGAGCATTCGGTCTACGTCCACCCGGATCATCAGGGACAAGGCATTGGCCGCACGCTGATGGTCGCGCTGATTAACGAGGCCCGCGCCATCGGTAAACACGTAATGGTGGCCGGTATTGAAGCGCAAAACCATGCCTCGATTCATCTCCATGAAACGCTTGGTTTTGTCACCACGGGGCAGATGCCGCAGGTGGGAACCAAGTTTGGCCGCTGGCTGGACTTGACCTTTATGCAGCTGCAGCTGGACGAGCGCAGCGATCCGGACGCTATCCCATGAATCAGTCACTGACGCTGGCGTTTCTGGTGGCGGCGGGAATTGGACTGGTATTGCAAAATACCTTAATGGTGCGTATCACCCAGTCTTCCTCCACCATTCTTATCGCGATGCTGCTGAACTCTCTGGTCGGCATTGTGCTGTTTGTCAGCATTCTGCTGCTGAAACAGGGCGTCGCCGGATTCAGCGAGCTGGCCGCAACGGTACGCTGGTGGACGCTTATTCCGGGGCTGCTGGGGTCGTTTTTCGTGTTTGCCAGCATCAGCGGGTATCAGAACGTTGGCGCGGCGACGACTATCGCCGTGCTGGTAGCAAGCCAGCTGATTGGCGGGCTGGTGATGGACGTGCTGAGAAGCAACGGCATTCCGCTGCGCGCCCTCATTGGCCCGGCGTGCGGCGCGGTGATGCTGGTCATCGGGGCCTGGCTGGTGGCGCGACGCCAGTTTTGATCGTTACAGTATGGTGCCGCCTTTGGTCAGCTGTTCCTCACGCGCGTCCAACTCCTCTTTATGCTGCTTACCATGGTGCGAAATCGCGGTACGCAGACGCTGCTGCTGGGTGTAGCGATCTTCACGGCTGAGCTCAGCGTCATCGCTTAATTCGATCAGCAGTTCATTCATATGGGTAATCACGCTCTCTTCGATAGCGGCATCCACACGGGCGGTAACTTCGCTTAAATGTGACATTGTCACTCCTTGTCATGTGCCCGGTGGCGCTACGCTTGCCGGGCCTACGGGTGCCAAATGTAGGCCGGGTAAGGCGTAGCCGCCACCCGGCGATAAAACGCTTAGTTCAGCTTCGCTTTGGAGAAATCGCTGCCCATCAGGCTCACGCTGTATCCGGTCACGTTGCTGCGGGTCGCATAGAACGTTTTCCCGTTTGCCAGTGCGATCCACGGCGCCTGCTGGTAGAAGATCTCCTGCGCCTGGCCGTAGAGTTTCGCGCGCTCGGCCGGGCTGCTGGTCAGCTTCGCTTTTTGCACCAGAGCATCATAACCCTTATCGCACCAGCGCGCGGCGTTTGATCCGGTTTTAATGCTGTTGCAGCCCAGCAGCACGTCGGCAAAGTTATCAGGGTCACCGTTATCGGACATCCAGCCAAACAGCGCGGAGTCATGTTCGCCTTTACGCATTCCGGAGAGATATTCACCCCACTCGTAAGAGACAATTTTGGCCTTCACGCCGACTTTCGCCCAGTCGCTCTGGATCATCTCTGCGATACGGCGCGAGTTCGGGTTATAAGGACGCTGAACCGGCATTGACCACAGCGTGACTTCCGCCCCCTTCTCCAGCCCCGCCTGCTTCAGCAGCGCTTTCGCTTTTTCAGGATCGTAGCTGTAGTCCTTCAGGTCTTTATTAAAGCCCAGCATATTTGGCGGGATCGGCGATTTTGCCACCGTACCGGATCCCATAAAGACCGCATTGACGATCGCCTTCTTGTCGGTCGCGTAGTTAAGCGCCTGGCGCACCAGCACGTTATCAAACGGTTTTTTCTCGGTGTTGAACGCCAGATAGCCGACGTTCAGCGCATCGACCGAGTGCAGAGTCAGGTCTTTGTTGTTCTTGATGGCGTCAAACTGAACCGGGGACGGTGCAGGAATGATCTGGCACTCGTTGGTCTGCAGCTTCGCCAGACGGGTTTCCACATTCGGCGTGATGGAGAAGATGAGATGCTTCGTCGGCACTTCGCCTTCCCAGTAGTTCGGGTTCGCGACGTAGCGGATCAGCGAATCCACCTTGTACTGCTGCAGGACATAAGGCCCGGTACCAATCGGCCAGGTGTCAACGTTTTCAGGCGTGCCTTTTTTCAGCATCGCGTCGGCGTATTCGGCGGAGAGAATGGAGGCGAAATCCATCCCCCAGTCGGCCAGAAACGCGGCGTTGGGTTCGCTGAGGGTGAACTGGACGTGATAATCGTCGACCTTTTTAACGTCCTGGATCAGCTTATCGAGACCGACATCGTTAAAGTATTCGTAGTTGCCCTGCGACACGTTGTGATACGGGTGTTTAGGGTCTTTCTGACGCAGAACCGAGAAAATAACGTCATCGGCGTTAAAGTCGCGCGTCGGTTTGAAGTATTTATTGCTGTTGAACTTCACCCCTTTGCGCAGGGCAAAGGTATACGTCTTACCGTCCGGCGAAATCGTCCAGGACTCCGCCAGCGACGGAACCGGTGTGTTTTTCACCGGGTCGAAATTGATCAGGCGGTTGTACAGTACCTGAGAGCTGGCCACAAAAGACGGGCCAGAGCTGGCGATTTGCGGGTTGAAGGACTCGGGAGACGCTTCAGAACAGTAAATAAGGGTGTCGTTGTTTGCCGCCCATGCGGCACCGGCTGGTAACAGCGCGCTCAGCGCAAGGGCGAGCAGTGTTTTCCCTGTAGACATGGTTATAACCCTGACAGTTTTATTATATAAGACAGTAATAACAGCACAGGCGATATGACCTGGCAAATAACGAAACACTATCAGGTTATTCTAAAGCCGCGTTTATTGCTGTTTTAACAGCCAGCGCCCAAAAAGGTGATTTGCCTTAAGGGCCATTATTCGTCAAGCACAACCGTCACTTTCTATGCCGCAAGAAATCGGTCCTTTTAGCGTCTCTTCCCCCGTTTGGTTGCTTCCTCGTTTCGTTAAAGTAACGGTGTGAAGAAGTATATGGGATCAAATCGTGGCAAAAACTCTTTTACGCAGCGGTAACCTGGATGACTTTCAGGCCGTTGGCGGCGGCGGACAAGCCGTTTTTGAATCAGCGTTACAAATCCGGGAAGCGCTCCGGTTGCGCAAACAACAGGCCATCGTCGACTGTCTGGCTATTCCTCAGGTCAACGACAGCGGTGACCGCGTGGACTGGTATTCCCCCGTTGAAGGGAGCGTAACCAGCTGGAAAGCGGCCGATGAAGATGACCGTTATCGCGCCCTGCGCTATCTGGAAAACACGCTAGCCAGCGTTGAGTCGTTAAGCAAGAAATGCCTCCAGTCGCCCAAAACCGCACAGCAGCTTTTTGGTTCTCTGCAGTCAAAGGCGTTTCAGTTCCCGGGTGAAAACTTCCTCTTCCTGGTGGACGGAAAGCCGGTCATCAGCTTCTGGGGGTTTGTAAACCTGAATGAAAATGCGCGCGACGATGTCCTCGACTGCCTGCGTGAATCGCTGGTCCCTGAGCCTGCCCCCGTTGTGATTGAAGATCCTGAACCCGAGCCTGAGCCAGAACCGGTGGTGGCCTTTGAACACGCCGACGAGCCGCTGATCGCCCCTTCCACGGTGGTGCGCATCACGCCGGAAGATCTGTATGAGCCTGAGCCGGCTCAGGCCGTTGCGCAACCCGTTCAGGAACCGGCTGTGGCGATCGTCGCGAAAAAGCGCCGCGTTCCCCTGTGGACGCTGCCGGTTGCCGTCGCGATCGTTGCCGCCATTGCCGCACCGCTGCTGTGGCCAAAACAGTCCCCTTCCGCTGAGCCCGTGCCGACACCGACACCTGAGCCAGTAGAGATTGCGCCAAAGCCGATCAAAGCGGTTGAGCCGCTGGCCATGAAATTACCGCTGCATCAGGCAGAGGTCGTGGCCAGCAAAGAAAAAGAGCCTCCTCCCGTTCCTGCACCACAGCCCGCTCCGGTGGTGATTGTCGCCATCCCGAAAGACGCCATGGTGATGGAAGCGAATCAGGTGAAAGCGGGATCGACGCGTTTCCTGAACGGTACCTGGCGTGCGGTTCTGGACGTGAAAGATCCGGTCACCGGCAAGCCACCGTCAATGCGCTATCAGATCCAGAACAATAAAGGCTTCGCCCGGGTTGTCCATGGAGACAACGTTGTCTGCCGCGCGGAGGTCTTCTCCGGCCTGCACAGCAACGGCGAGCTGATGATTAAAAGTCGCGGTACTGCCCGCTGCACCGACGGCTCCCGCTACCCGATGCCGGAGGTTGCCTGTAAAGCAGGCGCCAGCGATATCGCAGAATGTCGCGCCCGTTATGATGCCAATACCGTCGTTCCCCTGACGTTCAAGAAAGCAGGTGCCTGATCCTATGCTGGTAAATCTTTGCGACTATAAACAAAGCGTCACGCTTATTGCCAACAGCGGCGTGCAGTTCCTTGATTTCGGTCTGACGCCGCAGGATACCGCCAGCAACGGGCGCTTCGTACGTAAAACCGCGAACGGCCCGCTGCTGCGGCTCGATTTCGACCTGGTTAACGGGCGCTATACCGTGCCTGGGACGAACGGCGGGCAGCCTGAAGTAGTTAAGCCGGAAACCACCATCCCGCTGCATCAGTCCCTGGCGGTGCTGGACGGCGTCTGGCTCCCGGTTCCGTTCCTGCGCTTCAACCCGCCGCGAACCTTCGTTGAGGGGCCGGATAACTGGGCCCGCGTTCAGGTGCGCAGGCTGGATACACCCGACACGGCAGGCAATACGCACCGCGTCACGCTCGCCCTTGACAGCCAGATTGCAGAACACGCCACGTCCGCCCTGTCCCCGGTTGAAAACGATATTCTCAACGGGACCCGATTCGCGCTGGCCTGGCGAGACAACGAAGTTGAAAGTTTCCTCGACCAGACCTGGATTGACGGCTGGCTGCGCGAGGCGTTTACCCAGTATGCCGACGGCGTTGAGAACCGCTCTGAACGCGACCTGCAGCAGGCGATGCGCAGTTTTGAATATCAGGCCCACTGGCTTAACCTGCTGACCATGCTCGGTGAACAGCTCACCGTACCGGAAGTGAAATTTGTCACCCATACGCTCAGCACGCCAGCCATTCCGGTCGACCTGATCCTCGACGTGGGCAATACCCACACCTGCGGCGTCATTATTGAAGACCACGGCGACGCCAACGATGGCCTGCGCCAGACCGCCGAGCTGCAGGTCCGCTCGCTAAGCGAGCCGCAGTTCCTGAATGCGCCCCTGTTCACCAGCCGTCTTGAGTTTTCGGAAGCGCGCTTTGGCAAGCAGCACTTCTCGGTTGAAAGCGGTCGCGAAGATGCCTTTGTCTGGCCGTCAATTGTTCGCGTGGGCGATGAAGCCCGCAAGCTGGCGATGCAGCGTCTGGGGACCGAAGGCAACAGCGGCATCTCCAGCCCGCGTCGCTACCTGTGGGATGAAACGCCGGTCGTGCAGGACTGGCGCTTTAGCCAGATGAACAGCAAAACCCAGCGTGAGCCGCTTGCCACCGCGTTTCCGCTGATGAACCTGATGAACGATGACGGCGAACCGCTCTTCACGCTGCCGCAGGACGAGCGGCTGCCGGTCTTCTCGCCGCAGTACAGCCGCAGTACACTGATGACGCACATGCTGTGCGAGCTGCTGGCGCAGGCGCTGGGGCAGATCAACAGCGTCGCCACGCGCCTGCGTCTGGGCTTCCCGGCGTCGCCGCGCCAGCTGCGCACCCTGATCCTGACCCTGCCCTCGGCCATGCCCAAGCAGGAGCGCGAAATTTTCCGTCGCCGCATGTTTGAAGCCATCGCCATCGTCTGGAAAGCGATGGGCTGGCACCCGCAGGATGAGGATTTCGTCACCCGCAAACAGCAGGATAAAAGCGTGGTGCCGGTTCCTGAAATCCAGATGGAGTGGGATGAAGCCAGCTGCGGTCAGCTGGTCTGGCTGTATAACGAAGCAATCTCCCGCTTTGGCGGTCAGACGGAAGCCTTCTTCGCCTCCCTGGCCCGCCCGGACCGTGAGCCTGAGCCGGGTAGCCAGCCGGGCCGCGCGCTGCGCGTTGCCTCCATCGACATCGGCGGCGGCACAACGGATATGGCGATCACCCATTATCAGCTGGATGACGGCTCCGGCAATAACGTCAAAATCACCCCGCAGCTGCTGTTCCGTGAAGGCTTTAAAGTCGCGGGCGACGACACGCTTCTGGACGTGATTCAGCGCTACGTGTTGCCCGCGCTGCAAACGCAGCTGCAGAAATCCGGTATCGCGGACGCTTCGCTGCTGATGGCGTCGCTGTTCGGCGACTCCGGGCGCATCGATACCCAGGCGGTACTCCGTCAGCAAACGGCGCTTCAGCTCTTTATGCCGATTGGCCACGCTATTCTTGCCGCGTGGGAATCGAGCGACGTTGACGATCCGCTGGCCGGTCTGCATGCCACCTTTGGCGATCTCCTGCCGCAGAAACCGACCCGCAACGTAATGAATTATCTGCAGCAGGCGATCGACCATGCCCTGCCTGCGGGTTCAGACGCGTTTGACCTGTTCGCGGTGCCGCTGCATGTGAACTTCCGCGAAATGCAGGATGCAATGCTGGCCGGGCAGTTTACGCTGGCCTCGCCGCTTCACGCGGTGTGCGAGGCGATATCCCATTACAGCTGCGATATTCTGCTGATCACCGGACGCCCCGGCTGCCTGCCTGGCGTTCAGGCGCTGATTCGTCATCTGCAGCCGGTGCCTGTAAACCGTATCGTCTGGCTGGATAAATACCAGGTGCACGAGTGGTATCCGTTCAGCCAGCAGGGGCGCATTGGCAACCCGAAATCGACGGCCGCCGTGGGGGCCATGCTCTGCAGCCTGGCGCTGGACCTGCGTCTGCCGCGCTTCAACTTTAAAGCCGCGGACATTGGCGCGTATTCAACCGTGCGGTATCTCGGCGTGCTGGATAACACCGTTAATACCCTGCGCGAGGAAAACGTATGGTATCAGGATATCGACCTCGATAAGCCGGGCGCGAAGCTCGACGCGCGTCTGCACTTCCCGCTGCGCGGTAACGTTACCCTCGGCTTCCGCCAGCTGGCGAACGCGCGCTGGCCCGCCACGCCGCTCTACACGCTCAGCATCAACTCGGCTGAACTGGCGAAAGCCATTGCCGGTGACGGCGTGCTGAACGTGCGGCTGAAGCTCTGCGGCGGCAGCAAGCAGGAAGGTCCTGAGGCCTTCGAGCTGAGCGATGCCTGGCTGCAGGACGGCACGCCGGTTGCCCCTGACGCATTAACCTTCAAACTGAATACCCTGGCCGATCGCCGACACAGCGGTAGCCACTACTGGATCGACAGCGGGAGCGTATACCTGAAATGACAGCGACGACGACCACCACTCAGGCCTTAATCGGGTGGATTAATGAGACGCGCCTGAACGCCCCTGTGCTGGATAACGATGCTGACGCCCTGCTTGCTCGCATCAACGCGGCGCAGGCGCGGGAGCAGGCCATTGAACGCGCCATGACGCGCCAGAGCAGCATTGGGCTTTACGGTCATTCGCAGAGCGCGAAAGCCCATCTGCTGTTATCCCTGTGCGGCAGCGGTAATGGACGCCTGAACGTGACGCCGGGCCAGCGCACCTTTGACTATTTTTCGCATATCAATCCGGGACATGCCCTGACCAACATGGCCGTCCGCTTCACCCGGCAAAGCCCGGAGGTGGCGGATGAGGCGTTCCCGCTGCGTCTAAGCCTGGTCACCGAGGCCGAGCTGGTACAGCTGTTTATTGCCCGCTCGACGCTGCATCCGCAGATGCGCGCGGTAGATAAGGCGGTCATTGAGACACGTCTGGAGAAATGGCGCGGGCTGCGCCAGCCGCAGGGCGTGCCCGGTATCACGGCTCAGGAAGTGGGTGCGATAGCCCGCTTCTGGCAAAGCACCGTACCCGCCGCTAAGCAGCAAATTGATGATGCCCTGTGGCATGAGTTCGCCAGGCTGGTCCCTTCTCTCGATCTCAGCACGCGGGCCAGCGTCTGGTCGCTGCTGTGGGGCGAGCAGCAGGAGTTGACCCAGCAGTGGTTAAAACTGGCCCATGTGCTGCACCAGACCAGCCATGCCGGCGAGCTTGCTGCCCCGCTTAGCCTGCTTGTGGACAGCTTTGGCCTGCCGGGTGAAGGGTTCCTGACGCACGACGGCACGTTAGATCTTCAGGACGCGCAGGAGACGCTGCTTCATCCGCTGAATAGCGGTGAAATGCTAAACGCCATCAGCATCCCCGTCGACGTGCTGGCCTTCCTGACCTGCGAGCTGGTGCTGCCGGTTGAGAGCGGCGCGCTGGATAACGTCGATATTATTGATATTCCGGTTTTTGAAGATAACCGTGCCGACCCGCTACGCCAGGCGAAGTCCCAGTGGCTGCTCGAGCATTACCGTCAACAGCTTCAGCCGGATGTGCTGGTGATTTGCAACGCGACGGCGCAGCACGAACACACGGCAAAAAAAGCAAAAGTGTTGATGAACTGGGTCAAGGAGACGCAGCCTGCTGAAGAATCGGCCCTGCCGGGGCTGGTGTGGGCGATTACCCCTCACGACGCCCGCTTTACCACCCGCCAAAATCTCGATGAAGCCGTACAGCATCTGCTTGGAAAGCCGGGTTTACGCTGGGGCACGCTGCAGGCGCTGGACAGCCACAGCATGCAGCGCGTCATTGAGTGGCTCTCTCAGGCCACGCTGCCCGCGCAGCGACAGAAGCGTCTCGGCACGCTGAAAGGCTTGCTGCGACAGGAGCTCTCATCGCTGATGCAGAGCTATCTGGCACCGCTGGTTGAAGAGCCGGGGACAAGACGCGCTCAGGCCGAAAACATGGTGCGCACGCTGCAAAGCAGCGCCGCCCGCCACGGCGAACTGCTTGAAGGCCTGCTGCCGCCGCTGAAAGCCTTTGAAACGCTGCTCGCCGTTCAGCAGCCGCGCGAGGAGCAGGTGAACGGGCTGTTTACGGACACTATTGACCTGTTTGCCGAGAATACCCAGGAAAGCAGCGGCCTGTTCCAGACAAAAGACAAAGCGCGTCTGGCGCACAGAGTCTGGATAAATCATCTGCGTCAGTGGAGCCGCAATGAGGCCACGGCCGCGCGCCTTGGGCTGGAGCCTTCGGTATTACAGCAAATCGCGGATGTGCTGGTGGTCACCAGCTACCGGCTTGATCTGCCTCAACAGCTTCAGCGTATCGTCGAAGCGGATAAAAGCAGCGCGGCACAGCTGCATGCCGTGATGGGCAATTTCATTGGCTGGCTGGGTTACGACCAGACGCCTGTGGCAACACGTCCGGCAAGCCGCATCCGCAAGGGGCAGGCCATCTTCGTTACGCCAGTGGTCGGCAGCGCCGAGCCTCGCTTGACTCGACTGGGAGAACAGCCTGTGCATGCGGCCACCGCGTACGTATACGACTGGCTGGTCGCACTCTATAGCCGCGCGATAGAGAACATTGATTACCAGCATCCGCATGATGTTCAGCCCGGTGCTCGCCGGGCTTTACAGGCGTTATTGCGCTGAGATGTCGGCCCGCAGCCATGCGGGCCATTTTCACCGCGCCATACAGCCAACGATCGTCTGCGCCAGCGCAGAAGGGTTTTCCCACGACATTGAATGCCCTGCCGCAGGAATGATTTTCACCTCGACGCCCTTTTGCTTCAGACTTTCCACATCGTCATCCGGAAGAGAATGCTCGCCGAAAATCAACGTTACCGGGCAAGGAAGTGACAGAAACTGCGCTTCCCATTCCGGTTCAACGCCCGCCACCAGGCTCGATGCGCCCCGCCAGACGGCATACGGCGCATTGCTCTGCAGACATCCCGCCCACGCCGTTTTTTCCGCGCTGAGCATGGCGTCATAGCCCTGCGTTAGAAACTGCTGCTCGGTTTGCGCCGCAATAGACCGGCTGAACATGCCCCCGCCCGCGTGAAAATTAGGCTCTGACACCATCAGGCCCTTCACGCGCGACGCCAGCAGCCCCGCCGTTTCGATAGCAATGCTGCCGCCCATGCTGTGGCCGTATAACCAAAAGGACTCCAGCTCTAGATGGTCAATCAGTTCCGCCACAACGTGCGCCTGGTCGGTGGTTTTATAGCTGTAGTGCTCAGGCTTGTCGCTGTAGCCGCTGCCGGGCAAATCGATGAGAATCGCTCTACGCGCGCCAAACAGCGGGTCATGAACGACACGGGGATATTCATAGGAAGAGGCGCAGCCCAGCCCGTGAATGAACACCACGGGATCGCCGGTGCCGGGCAGGTCATGCCAGCGCACGGTACAACCGGCCTGCTGCGAGTAAAAACTGTTCATAAGCACTCCTTTTACGATGAACTGTGTATTTATACAGTTGCCGTATCTGGAATGCCATATTCATCTTTTAAAAATGGAAGCGTGCTTCAGAAAAGCGAGACCAGCAGCGCAACGGGAAAGCTCATTGGCCAGGTTGACCCCACCAGAAAAGCGCTGAGCAGGCGGATACGTTTGCGGTCTTTAGAAAGGAACCAGGTAATTAATGCGCAGATGGAAGCCATGATTGCGTAAAAAACCAACATCTTTTGATACAACGTCATTCTGTATACCAGAGCCGAAAAAATAACCGCACGCAATATGCGTCATATGTTGATACAGATCAAGTTTTTTCGTTACAGAATAACCACTTAAAGATTATGGATAATAACAATTGAGTATCTTACGTAACACTCATGGCGGGCGCGGGGAACGCCTGGCCGCGCATGCGACCAGGCGTGGCGGGCTTAGTGTTTGATCATGACATGCCGCACGACCGTATAATCCTCAAGCCCGTAGACCGACATATCTTTGCCGTAGCCGGATAATTTCATGCCGCCGTGCGGCATTTCGCTCACCAGCATAAAATGGGTATTCACCCAGGTGCAGCCGTACTGCAGGCGCGCGCTCAGACGATGGGCGCGGCCCACGTCTTTGGTCCAGACCGATGACGCCAGGCCATACTGCGAATCGTTCGCCCAGGCCAGCACCTGCGCCTCGTCGTCAAACTCGGTAACGCTCACCACCGGGCCAAACACCTCCCGCTGAACGATGGCGTCGTCCTGCTTCGCCCCCGCCAGCAGGGTTGGCTGGAAGTAGTAGCCTGCCCCCTCTTTTTTGGTCCCACCGGTGACAACGCGGATGTGGCCGAGAGCTTTCGCCTCATCGACCGCCTGACAGACGCGTGAAAGATGGGCGGCCGAGCTGAGCGGTCCCAGTTCGGTAGAGTCATCCTCCGGCGCCCCCATTTTGAGGCTGGCGACCGCTGCGCCCAGCTTTTCCACCAGCGCGGCATAAATGCCCTTCTGGGCATAAATCCGGCACGCCGCCGTACAGTCCTGTCCGGCATTGTAGAAACCAAACGTCCGCACCCCTTCGACAACCGCATCCAGGTTAGCATCATCAAAGACGATAACCGGCGCTTTACCGCCCAGCTCCATGTGGGTGCGTTTAATGGAGGACGCGGTATGGCCGATGATATGTTCCCCGGTAGCAATCGAACCGGTCAGCGAGACCATACGGACTTTTTCATGCCCGGTCAGCGGATCGCCCACCGTTTTCCCCCGGCCAAACAGGACGTTCAGCACACCTGCCGGGAAGATATCTTTAGCCAGCTCTCCCAGCTTCAGCGCGGTGAGGGGCGTGATCTCTGAGGGCTTAATCACCACGCAGTTCCCTGCCGCCAGCGCGGGGGCCAGTTTCCAGGCCGCCATCATCAGCGGATAGTTCCAGGGGGCAATAGAGGCAACCACGCCCACCGGATCGCGGCGGATCATCGACGTGTGGCCGTCAAGGTACTCCCCGGCGGCCAGCCCGTTCAGACAGCGGGCGGCCCCGGCAAAGAAACGGAAAACGTCGACCACCGCCGGAATTTCATCACCGAGAGCACAATGCAGCGGCTTCCCGCAGTTGAGAGATTCGAGCCGGGCAAACTCCTCCCCATGCGCTTCAATCGCATCCGCGAGCTTCAGCAGGCACTCGGCGCGCGTCTTCGGCGTGGTTTGTCCCCACTCCGCGAAAGCACGGTCGGCCGCCTGAACCGCCGCGTCGACCTGAGCCGCTGACGCCTCGGCAATCTCCAGCAGGAGTTCTCCAGTGGCCGGGTTATAGACCGGCTGTTTTTCTCCCTCTCCGGTTACCAGTTTTCCCTCTATCAGCAGTTGTGTTTGCATAGCATTTTCCTGTTGAATTCACTGTTATTTCCCGCTGCCGGCGATGTTCTCACCGTCGCGGGTTAGCCACCAGGCTCCCAGAATGGGGATAGTTGTCACCAGCATCACCAGCAGTGCTACGACGTTGGTGACCGGAACGTCGCGCGGACGACCGAGCTGATTGAGCAACCACAGCGGTAACGTGCGCTCGTGTCCCGCCGTAAACGTTGTGACGATTATCTCGTCAAACGACAGGGCAAACGCCAGCATTCCCCCGGCCAGCAGCGCTGAACCCAGATTGGGCAGCACCACATAGCGGAAGGTTTGCCAACCGTCAGCCCCGAGATCCATCGACGCTTCCACCAGGCTCCAGGAGGTGCGTCTGAACCGGGCAATCACGTTGTTAAACACCACCACCACGCAAAAGGTGGCGTGTCCGACCACGATGGTGAAAAACCCAGGCTCAAGGTCGATCGTTTTGAATGCCGTCAGCAGCGCCAGACCGGTGATGATCCCCGGTAACGCAATCGGCAACAGCAGCAGCAGCGAGATCGCATTCTTGCCAAAAAACTCGCTTCGCCACAGCGCCGCTGCAGCAAGCGTGCCAAGCACGAGGGCAATCGCGGTGGAGAGCGCGGCAATCTGAAGTGACAACGTCACGGATTCAATAATATCGCCGCGCCCCGCCGCCACGCTGAACCACTTCAGAGTCAGCCCCTGCGGCGGAAAGCTGAAGGCCGCGTCTTCGGTATTAAAGGCATAGGTCGCGATAATCAGCAGCGGGAAGTGCAGGAAGATAACGCCTCCCCAGGCTGCCACTTTCAGGAACAGCGGTGCGCGTTCAGAGTGCATCGAATGCTCCCAGACGTTTCACGAACGCCAGATAGAGTGAAATCAGCACGATGGGCACCAGCGTGAACGCGGCGGCCATGGGCATATTGCCAATGGCACCCTGCTGCGAGTAGACCATGTTACCGATGAAGTAGCCCGGCGGCCCCACCAGCTGCGGAACGATGAAATCCCCCAGCGTCAGGGAAAAGGTGAATATTGAGCCTGCCGCAATACCCGGGATCGCCAGCGGCAGAACGACATAGCGAAAGGTCTGGCGCGGACGCGCGCCAAGGTCGGCTGAGGCCTGCAGTAGCGAGGCCGGCAGGCGTTCCAGAGCCGCCTGGACGGGCAGGATCATAAACGGCAGCCAGATATAGACGAACACCAGAAACCGTCCCAGCCCGGAGGTGGACAAGGTGTTGCCGCCAATCGCCGGGAGCGTAAGGAGGGAGGTCAGGATCGGCTCCAGCCCCATATGGTTGAGAAACCACTGCGCCACCCCATCCTTCGCCAGCAGCAGCGTCCAGGCGTAGGCTTTGACGATGTAGCTCGCCCACATTGGCAGCATCACAGCGATATAGAAAAACGCTTTCCACTTGCCGCGGGTGTATCGCGCCATGTACCAGGCCATCGGGAAGGCCAGGATGGCGCTGGCAATCGTCACCGCAATCGCCATGGTTAACGTGCGCAGGATAATGTCGTAGTTTGCCGGGTTGAAAAGCGCCTGAATGTTCGCCAGGGTCAGATCCGGCGTGACGGCCATGGTGAAATCGTCAAAGGTGTAAAATCCTTGCCACAGCAGGGTCAGAAGCGATCCTAAATAGACGATGCCAAACCACATGAGCGGCGCGAGCAGAAGCAGGAACAGGCCGAGCGACGGTTTACGCCAGAACAGCGCCGTCATGCGGCTTAAGCGGCCGTGCGAGGCGGGAGGATGCGCGACACTCATAGACATTTCACCTCTCCTCGTGCAGGCGAATCATCGCCTCGCGTGACCACGACGCCATCACCGCCTGCCCCGGCGCAATGCCGCTCAGCGACGAGGTTTCACTGAGATTGGCCTGGCTCACCAGCAGTTTGGCGCCATCGGCAAGTTTCAGCTCCAGCCGCGTGGCCGCCCCCTGATACTGAACGGCCTGCACGATGCCCTGAACCTGAACGTCTCCGCCCTCATTAAGGCGAATATGTTCCGGGCGCAGGGAATAGCTGCCTTCCATGCCGCATATTTTCTGCGCAAGGCCAGCATCAAAGACGTTGGACGTGCCGACAAAACCGGCGACAAACGGCGTGCGCGGACGCATGTAGAGATCGCGAGGAGTATCCACCTGCTCGATGCGCCCGTTATTGAACACCGCCACCCGGTCTGACATGGAAAGGGCCTCGCCCTGATCGTGGGTGACAAAAATAAAGGTGATGCCGAGTTCCTGCTGAAGCTTCTTTAGCTCGAACTGCATTTGTTCACGCAGTTTGAGATCGAGCGCACCTAAGGGTTCATCCAGCAGCAGGACGCGCGGCTCATTGACCAGCGCCCGGGCGATGGCGACACGCTGCCGCTGGCCGCCGGAAAGTTGTGAAGGTTTGCGGGCTATGGCAAAGCTCAGGCCCACTTTTTCCAGGGCATCACGGGCCTGCGCATGACGTTTTTTCTTGTCGATGCCTTTGACCATCAGCCCGTAGGCAACATTGTCGAGGATCGACATATGCGGGAACAGCGCGTAGTCCTGAAAGACGGTATTCACATCCCGCTCCCAGGGAGGCAGTTCGCTCGCCTCTTTGCCGAAGATAGAAATTGTGCCGCCTGACAGCTGTTCAAAACCCGCGATCAGACGCAGGCAGGTGGTTTTGCCGGAGCCCGAAGGCCCCAGCATGGAGAAAAATTCTCCGTCACGAATAGCAATGGTGACCCCATCCACCGCCCGTACGTCGCCGTACAGACGGGAAACGTTGTTAAACTCTACCGCGTACGTCATGTTCTGCTCCCGGGCAATTAACGACCGCCCATGATGGCGATGTAATCCTGCGTCCAGCGGCTGTAAGGGACAAATTTGCCGCCTTCGGCGATGGGGGTTTTCCAGAACATGATTTTGTCGAACTCGTTATAACCGTTCGTTTCGCAGCCTTTATCACCCAGCAGCGTGCTGGCCTTACACCCTTCTGCAACCACGGGCAGGGAGCCAAACCAGGCCGCCAGATCGCCCTGCACTTTAGGCGTCAGCGACCAGTTCATCCATTTGTAGGCGCACATCGGGTGTTTTGCTTGCGCGTGCAGCATTGTGGTGTCCGCCCAGCCTGTCACCCCCTCTTTCGGGAAGACGGTGGCAATGGGCTGGTTCTCGGCCTTCAGGGCATTCGCCTGATACGGCCAGGCGCTGGAGGCCACGACGCCTTCATTTTTGAAATCGCTCATCTGAACGGTGGTGTCATGCCAGTAGCGGTGGATCAGCGCGTGCTGGTCGCGCAGCACTTTCAGCACGGCAGCATACTGTGCTTCGGTAAGCTGGTAAGGGTCTTTGATACCCAGCTGCGGCTGGGTAGCTTTGACGAAGAGCGCCGCATCGGCGATATAAATCGGGCCGTCATAGGCCTGAACGCGTCCCTGATTGGTTTTACCGTCCGGCAGATCCTGTTTGGTAAAGACCACGCTCCAGCTGTCCGGCGGCGTCGGGAAGGTTTTGGTGTTGTACATCAGCAGGTTTGGCCCCCACTGATACGGCGTGCCGTAGACTTTCCCGCCGACGTTAAACCATTCCCCTTTCACAATCCGAGCGTCGAGGGTTTTCCAGTTGGGGATGAGGTCGGGGTTAATGGGCTGAACGCGTTTCCCCATGATCAGGCGCAGGGAGGCGTCACCCGAGGCGGTGACCAGGTCATATCCCCCTTTCGCCATCAGGCTGACCATTTCATCCGACGTGGCCGCCGTCTTGACGTTGACCGCACACCCGGTCTCTTTTTCAAACTGGGTGACCCAGTCGTAGTTTTTATCCGTCTGTCCGCGTTCGATGTATCCCGGCCAGGCGATAATATCCAGTCGACCTTCCCCGTCGCCGATGGCCTTTGGTGGTTCTGCGGCTTGCGCTGTCATGATAGTCATGCCGAGCGCGCACAGGCTGCTGCGGGCAAATTTTTTGCTCATAAGGGTTACTCCTGTCGCAATGAAATTTAGCGGCAGCCGTGCCGTAAAAATATCTCCCTTATTAAACGTAGACCGCGCAAATGCGCCGCACCGTACGGCTTCAGGAAATTTCATCAAGGTGTGACCGAGGGCGCATTCCCCGTTAACTGGATTATAGACAAGGAGTTAGCCGCGAGAGACGGTATGCAGATTTCCTATGACAGGGCACCGCGAAATATTCGCAGCGCCGTCATCAGGATAAGAATTGATTATTTAAATAACGGAGAAAAGTTTATTCCAGCATCGTGCTAATTAATTTTCCTAACTGAATGACCGCCTGCTCTTCTCGCTCTCCCCACGCCCAGGAGGTATTAAACCGGAAGAACGGTGTCCACGCGTCGGAGGTGGAAAACATCTTTCCGGGCGCAATGCTGATGTGGTGCGTTAAGGCTTTTTCGCTGAGCAGCCCCGCATCCAGCTGCGCCGGAAGCTCCAGCCATAAAAAGTAGCCGCTGTCGTTATGGTGGATTTTGACGCCGGCAGGCATATGGCGCAAAAGGGACTGCCAGGCCTGCTGTTTTCGCTCGGCGAGCGTACGCCGCAGCCGGCGCAGATGGGCGTCGTAGCGTTTCGTCGCCAGGTAATCCACCAGCGCCAGCTGCACGGGTGAGCTGGTGGAGAGCGTGCTCATCAGCTGTAGCTGCTGAATGCGTCTCGCGTGTTTTCCTGCCGCAACCCAGCCGATGCGAAAACCGGCTACCAGACATTTTGAAAAGGACGAGCAGTGAAGCGTCATGTCCTGGCGATCCCATGCTTTCGCCGGGAGCGGCTTTTCGCGGCCAAAATAGAGCTCGCTGTAGACATCGTCTTCAATCAGGGGGACGTTGTGTTGCGTTAACAGCGCGACAAGCTGCGCTTTTTTCTCCGCGCTCAGCGTGAAGCCAAGCGGGTTTTGACTGTTGGTCATGATCCAGCAGGCCTTAACCGGGTACTCCTTCAGCGCCTGTTCAAGGGCATTCAGGTCAATCCCCTCGCGGACATCCGTCGCAATCGACAACGCTTTGAGCTTCAGGCGTTCCAGCGCCTGCAGCGCGCCGTAAAAACACGGGTTTTCGACTATCACCCAGTCGCCCGGCTCGGTTACCGCCTGCAGGCTGAGATTGAGCGCTTCAAGCGCGCCTGCGGTGATCACGATCTCTTCAGGGGAGATATTCATCCCCTGCTGCGCGTAGCGACGGGCAATGGCGTGGCGGAGATCGACGTTACCCGGGGGCAGGTTCTCAATCACGCTCATCGCCGTCGCGGTTTTGCTGACGTTCGCCAGCGAGCGGTTGAGCTGCTGCAGCGGGAAAAGTCGGGGATCGGGAAACGCGGAGGCAAAAGGAACAACGGACGGGTCGCGGCTGGCCTGTAAGACGTCGAAGATGTAGGTATTAATATCCACCACTTCGTCACGCATCACCTGGGCAGGTGGAGCAGGCTGATGTGCGGTCGGGCGCGAGGCAACGTAATAGCCCGACTGCGGTCTGGCGACAATGCGCCCCTGACTTTCCAGCATCTGATACGCGTGGCCAACGGTCATAAAACTCATGCCGCTGCTCGCCACCTGCTCTCGCAGCGAAGGCAGCTTATCGCCCGGCAGCCATACGCCAAGCTCAATCTGCGAGATAATTTGTTGCGCCAGACTCTGGTATTTTTTCATCAAATTCTCCTTGTGACCGACAGTGTATATCAGCAGGAGAAAAAGAGAAGATTTAGCTAACTGTTATGGTTCTTGAAACGAATTACTTACGGTACTCGGTAATGTGGCTTTGCGCCTGGCGCGCGGCTGCCAGGTGATCGAGCGTAATCATCGACGATTTGCAAAAGATGCATTTCGCGCCGAGTGGGTTTTTCTCGGACATATCAAAGACTGAGGTACGGTACTGCGAGCCATGACAGCATGGGCAGCGGAAATGAATATAAGAAGTCATAGGATTCTCCTGTGAACGTAAAAACGTAAATTACTAATGGGCCGATTGGGCAATAATGGTTTTAAACAAAACGAATCGGAAAGTAGATAAAGACCCAAGAGAGGCTGCGGAGAGGCACAACGTGATGAGAACTGCTTTATAAAACTACGTCAGATATTTATTTGGACTCAAAACCAGATGGCCATTAACGCACGGCGCTGACGATAAAGCAAGCAGTTTTATGCGTAAAATTCATAAAAAGACGGTTTTTATACCTCACGCGAGGTATATCAGATGGTTAAAGCATGAGTTTTAAGCCAACTGTTATGGTTAAAAATCACTTTTCTGCGTCTGATAGTCCGAACGTTGCCCCTATACCATAACAGCACACCGTTTGACATTGAGGCTGTGCATGTTTGGTTTAGATGCTTTTCACCTTGCACGGATACAGTTTGCCTTTACCGTATCCTTTCACATTATTTTCCCGGCGATCACCATCGGCCTGGCAAGCTATCTTGCCGTACTCGAAGGGCTGTGGCTGAAAACCAAAAATCCGGTCTGGCGTTCGCTGTACCATTTCTGGTCAAAGATTTTTGCCGTCAACTTTGGCATGGGCGTGGTCTCCGGGCTGGTGATGGCCTACCAGTTCGGCACCAACTGGAGCGGATTTTCACAGTTTGCGGGCAGCATTACCGGCCCGCTGCTGACGTATGAAGTGCTGACCGCCTTCTTCCTCGAAGCCGGGTTCCTCGGCGTGATGCTGTTCGGCTGGAACAAGGTCGGGCCGGGACTGCACTTCTTCTCCACCTGCATGGTGGCGTTGGGCACCATTATCTCCACCTTCTGGATCCTCTCGTCGAACAGCTGGATGCAGACCCCGCAGGGCTATGAGATCGTCAACGGTCAGGTCGTGCCGGTGGACTGGTTCGCCGTGGTGTTTAACCCCTCCTTCCCTTACCGCCTGCTGCATATGTCGATAGCCGCATTCCTGAGCAGCGCCCTGTTTGTGGGCGCATCCGCGGCATGGCATCTGCTGCGCGGGAATAATACCCCTGCCATACGGGCAATGTTTTCGATGGCGCTGTGGATGACGCTGATTGTCGCCCCCATCCAGGCCATGGTTGGCGATATGCACGGGTTGAACACCTTAAAGCACCAGCCCGCCAAGATTGCCGCCATTGAAGGCCACTGGGAAAATCCGCCGGGTGAGCCTACCCCGCTACTGCTGTTTGGCTGGCCGGATATGGAACAGGAGCGCACCCGCTTTGGGCTGGAGATCCCGGCGCTGGGGAGTCTTATCCTGACGCACAGTCTGGATAAACAGGTTCCGGCCCTCAAAGAGTTTCCGAAGGAAGACCGTCCGAATTCCACCATCGTCTTCTGGTCATTCCGCATTATGGCGGGCCTGGGCATGCTGATGCTGCTGCTCGGGGTAACGGCACTCTGGCTGCGCTACAAAAAACGCGTGTATTCGTCGCGCCCCTTCCTGTGGTTTGCGCTGCTGATGGGGCCAACCGGGCTGATTGCCATCCTGGCCGGGTGGATCACCACCGAAGTGGGCCGCCAGCCGTGGGTGGTCTACGGACTCCAGCGAACGAAGGATGCGGTATCTGCCCACGGTGACCTGCATATGAGCGTGAGCCTGCTGGCCTTCTTCGTCGTCTATACCTCGGTATTCGGCGTGGGTTACAGCTATATGGTGCGCCTCATCCGAAAAGGCCCGCAGCCGCATGAATCTTTCGCCACCGAGTCCGACGGACGTCCGGCGCGCCCGCTTTCTGCCGTCACAACTGAACATAAGGAGCAGCCATAATGGGTATCGATCTTTCCATTATCTGGTTTGTCATCATCGTCTTCGCCACGCTGATGTATATCGTGATGGACGGTTTTGATCTGGGGATCGGTATTCTGTTCCCGGCCACGCAGAACGCCGACGATCGCGACGTGATGGTCAACAGCGTCGCGCCGGTCTGGGACGGAAATGAAACCTGGCTGGTGCTTGGCGGTGCCGCCCTGTTCGGCGCATTCCCGCTGGCCTATGCGGTGATCGTTGATGCCCTCACCATTCCGCTAACATTAATGCTGATCGGACTTATTTTCCGCGGGGTGGCATTTGAGTTTCGCTTTAAAGCCACGCCGGCCCACCGCCCCTTCTGGGATAAGGCGTTTATTGGCGGTTCCATTCTGGCAACGTTCACCCAGGGCGTGACGGTAGGCGCCGTTATTAACGGCTTTACCGTCACCGGCCGGGCCTATACCGGCGGCCCCTTTGACTGGTTTACCGCGTTTAACCTGTTTTGCGGCGCGGGGCTGGTGGTGGCTTATGCGCTGTTAGGCTCTACCTGGCTGGTGATGAAAAGCGAAAACGCGCTGCAGGAGCGGATGCGTGAGGTGTCGAAAACGCTGTTAATCGTGCTGCTGGCGTTTATTGCGGCGATCAGCTTCTGGACGCCGCTGGCGCAACCGGCCATCGCTGCGCGCTGGTTCACGCTGCCGAATCTGTTTTACCTGCTGCCGGTCCCTGCTCTGGTGGTGATTTTTAGCCTCTACCAGTGGCGCTGCCTGAATAATCCCGCCAGCCATAGCCGTCCGTTTATTCTGACGCTGGGGCTGATATTCCTCGGCTTTAGCGGGCTTGGGATCAGCATCTGGCCGCATATTATTCCACCGTCGATCACCCTGTGGCAGGCCGCCGCCCCGACGCAAAGCCAGGGCTTTATGCTGGTGGGCGCGCTGTTGATCATTCCCGTTATTCTGGTCTACACCTTCTGGAGCTACTACGTGTTTCGCGGCAAAGTTCAGCATGGGGAGGGTTATCACTGATGCAACAACCGGTATGGAAAAGATTACTGTGGCTGGCCATTATCTGGGGCGGCAGCGTACTGGCGCTGGCTGCTGTCAGTATGCTCTTCCGCATGCTGATGACGGCGGCAGGATTTAAATCGCATTAACGTTATTCCGGGCAACCGCTGCGTTGCCCGGTACTTCTCCCCGCACTTTCAGATAAACCCCATTAACGCACGGCAGAGTATCGTTACACTGGAAAAAGATTCACGGTATTTATAGTTTGAGAAGAAAAATGAAAAAGCTCATTGCGTTAAGCGTTATTAGTCTTGTCCTTACCGGCTGCGTTAATCCGGGTAAAGCCTCCGTACAGCCGGAGCAACTTAAAAACCACCGCTTTGTGCTGGAAAACGTAAACGGTAAGGCCGTGAAGACCGCGACAACGCAACCTGAGATCGGTTTTAGCGCGCTGCCAGATATCAGCCTGGTTAATAACATCAGCGTTTCTGGCCAGATGTGTAACCGCTTCAACGGACAGGGGAAATTGTCCGAAGGCGAGCTTAAGGTTAAAACGCTCGCCATGACGCGCAAGCTCTGTACCGAGCCGCAGCTGAATGAGCTGGATCAGGCCATCGGCGACATGCTGAGCAAAGGGGCGCAGGTCGACCTGACTGAGGACCAGTTAACGCTGGCGACAGCCGATAAAACGCTGATGTTTAAGCGTGTAGAATAATCAGTAGTTACCGCAGCTTCCAACGGCAAGCGACTGTTCGCTACAGCGTTTGCCGTTTGGCAAGGCGCACATCCCAATAGCAGAACCATCAAGCTGGCGGGCGACAGACAGCGAACCGCCAATCATCGCGCAGTTGGCCTGACCTGAACTGGACATTGCCGCTTTCATTCCCGGCGCCACGTGGGCTGCCGTTGCCTGCTGGACTGGCTCACTGCTACATGCCGACAACAATAACGCGGCACACCCTACCCAAAATGCTGAACGCATGCTCTCTCCCCCATGAATAATGCGAAACCTATGCATAATAGGCATCACATCCCGTGTCGTCGAGAGCGGAAGTGCGTATTTATGCGCTTCAGAAACAATTTCTCGCAATTTTTTCGCTAAAAGTTTGATCTACTCATTGATGGCAAGAATACCAAGGACACAAAAGCGAAAATCGTAAAATCCCCCGTTTGCTAGAATACACAGATAATATTCAGGGTTTGTTGCCGTAATACAGACCCCTATTTTTTGCGCAATGTAAGGGTGTTGTCCTATGCAAACTATTGACGGTAATGGTGCAGTTGCCTCAGTCGCGTTTCGCACCAGTGAAGTTATCGCCATCTACCCGATTACGCCAAGTTCTACCATGGCCGAGCAGGCGGATGCCTGGGCGGGTAACGGGTTAAAAAACGTCTGGGGCGATGTCCCGAGAGTGGTTGAGATGCAGTCCGAAGCCGGTGCGATTGCCACGGTACACGGCGCCCTTCAGACCGGCGCGCTTTCCACGTCGTTTACCTCCTCACAGGGATTGCTGTTAATGATCCCTACGCTTTACAAACTCGCCGGTCAGCTGACGCCATTCGTTCTGCACGTTGCCGCGCGTACCGTTGCCACCCACGCGCTCTCTATCTTTGGCGACCACTCCGACGTGATGGCCGTGCGCCAGACCGGCTGCGCGATGCTGTGCGCCAGCAGCGTTCAGGAAGCCCAGGACTTTGCCTTAATTTCGCATATCGCCACGCTCAAAAGCCGCGTGCCGTTTATTCACTTCTTTGATGGTTTCCGCACCTCTCACGAAATTAATAAAATCGTCCCGCTGGCCGACGATACTATCCTGAATCTGCTACCGCAGGCGGAAATCGACGCGCATCGCGCCCGGGCTCTTAATCCTGAACACCCGGTTATTCGCGGGACATCGGCGAACCCGGATACCTATTTCCAGTCCCGCGAGGCCACGAACCCCTGGTACAACGCGGTTTACGACCATGTTGAACAGGCAATGAATGACTTTGCCGCCGCAACCGGCCGGGAGTACAAACCGTTTGAGTACTACGGACATCCGCAGGCGGAACGGGTGATCGTGCTGATGGGGTCAGCCATTGGTACCTGTGAAGAGGTGGTTGACGAGCTGCTGACGCGCGGCGAAAAAGTTGGCGTGCTTAAGGTGCGTCTCTATCGTCCGTTCTCGGCTAAACATCTGCTTTCGGCTCTCCCTGAAAGCGCCCGCGCTGTGGCGGTGCTCGACCGTACCAAAGAGCCTGGCGCGCAGGCGGAACCCCTCTATCTGGACGTAATGACCGCCCTGGCAGAAGCCTTTAATCAGGGCGAACGTGAAACGCTGCCGCGCGTTATAGGGGGGCGCTATGGTTTGTCCTCCAAGGAGTTTGGGCCGGACTGCGTGCTGGCGGTATTCAACGAGTTAAGCGAAGCGAAACCCAAGCCGCGCTTTACCGTCGGCATTTATGATGATGTGACCAACCTGTCCCTGTCGCTGCCGGAAAATACCCTGCCCTCGACCGCCAAACTTGAGGCGCTGTTCTATGGTCTGGGCAGCGACGGCAGCGTCTCCGCGACCAAAAACAACATTAAAATCATCGGCAACTCAACGCCGTGGTACGCCCAGGGATACTTCGTCTACGACTCCAAAAAAGCAGGCGGCCTGACCGTTTCCCACCTGCGCGTGAGCGAACAGCCCATCCGCTCCGCGTATCTTATTTCTCAGGCTGATTTTGTTGGCTGCCACCAGCTGCAGTTTATCGATAAATACCAGATGGCCGAGCGCCTGAAGCCCGGCGGTATTTTCCTCCTCAATACGCCGTACGGCGCAGACGAAGTCTGGGAGCGCCTGCCGCAGGAAGTTCAGGCGGTGCTGAACCAGAAAAAAGCCCGTTTCTACGTGGTCAACGCCGCAAAAATTGCCCGCGAATGTGGCCTGGCTGCGCGTATTAATACCGTTATGCAGATGGCCTTCTTCCATCTGACCAACATCCTGCCGGGCGACAGCGCGCTGGCGGAACTGCAGGGCGCGATTGCCAAAAGCTACAGCAGCAAGGGCCAGGAGCTGGTCGAACGCAACTGGCAGGCGCTGGCGCTGGCACGCGAATCGTTGTTTGAGGTTCCGCTGCAGCCGGTGAATGCGACAAGCCCGAACCGCCCTCCGGTGGTGTCCGATGCGGCGCCTGATTTCGTGAAGACCGTGACGGCGGCGATGCTGGCCGGTCTGGGCGATGCCCTGCCCGTCTCTGCGCTACCGCCGGATGGCACCTGGCCGATGGGCACCACGCGCTGGGAAAAACGCAACATTGCCGAAGCGATCCCCATCTGGAAAGAAGAGCTGTGTACCCAGTGCAACCACTGCGTTGCGGCCTGCCCGCACTCTGCCATTCGAGCCAAAGTGGTATCACCGGAAGAGATGGAAGCCGCGCCGGCCAGCCTGCATTCGCTGGATGTGAAATCTCGCGATATGCGCGGACAGAAATACGTTCTGCAGGTCGCGCCGGAAGATTGCACCGGCTGTAACCTGTGCGTCGAGGTCTGTCCGGCGAAAGACAGGCAGGATCCGGAGATCAAAGCCATCAATATGATGTCGCGTCTGGAGCACGTTGAAGAGGAGAAGGTCAACTATGACTTCTTCCTGAATTTGCCGGAAATCGATCGCAGCAAACTGGAACGTATTGATATTCGTACGTCACAGCTGATTACGCCGCTGTTTGAGTACTCTGGCGCCTGCTCCGGCTGCGGTGAAACGCCGTATATCAAGCTGCTTACCCAGCTGTACGGTGATCGGATGCTGATTGCCAACGCTACCGGCTGTTCGTCCATCTACGGGGGCAATTTGCCTTCTACGCCGTACACCACCGACGCGAATGGGCGCGGTCCGGCGTGGGCAAACTCGCTGTTCGAGGACAACGCCGAATTCGGCCTGGGCTTCCGCCTGACAGTCGACCAGCAACGCGCGCGCGTGATGCGCCTGCTGGAGCAGTTTGCCGGACAGATCCCCGCGGAGCTCAATGACGCGCTTCACGCGGACGCGACGCCAGAAGAACGTCGTGAGCAGGTTGCTGAGCTGCGCCGCGCGCTGCAGGGGGTGACGGGGGCTGAACAGCTGCTGACCGACGCTGACGCCCTGGTCGAAAAATCAATCTGGCTGATTGGCGGCGACGGCTGGGCTTACGATATCGGCTTTGGCGGGCTGGATCACGTGTTGAGCCTGACCGAAAACGTCAACATCCTGGTTCTGGATACGCAGTGTTATTCCAACACCGGCGGCCAGGCGTCGAAAGCCACGCCGTTAGGCGCGGTAACGAAATTCGGCGAACACGGTAAACGCAAGGCGCGCAAAGATCTCGGCGTGAGCATGATGATGTACGGTCACGTTTACGTCGCGCAAATCTCGCTGGGTGCCCAGCTTAACCAGACGGTGAAAGCGATTCAGGAAGCGGAAGCGTATCCTGGCCCGTCGCTGATCATTGCCTACAGCCCTTGTGAAGAGCATGGCTACGATCTGGCCCTCAGCCACGACCAGATGCGTCAGCTGACAGCGACCGGCTTCTGGCCGCTTTACCGGTTCGACCCGCGTCGTGCTGACGAGGGTAAATTACCGCTGGCGCTGGATTCGCGTCCGCCTTCGGACGCACTGGCCGAGACGTTAATGCAGGAACAGCGATTCCGTCGCCTTAACGCCCAGCAGCCGGAAGTGGCTGAACAGCTCTGGAAAGATGCCGCTGCTGATCTGCAAAAACGCTATGACCTCCTGGCGCAGATGGCGGGTAAAGCCGAAAAACCGACCAGCGACTAGTTACCCTGCCCGGCTTGTCCGGGCATTTTTTTGCCATAAAAAAAGCCCGGCGTATTCACACCGGGCGAATCCAGATAATCATTGAATATCTATTTAGTTTCCTTAATAGCATTCACGTTAATTATGGATGAATCATCTTACAGGCATATAACGCCGGCTAGATTAGCTTAATTAACGCCTGATTTATAATTTAAATTTAATATAGTTACTTTTAAATCATTCATCAAACCAATGACCATTTCCGCCGTTTTATTCGGTTTAGATTTTACTTAGTTCGTAACAATTATATTTTATTACTCTTACACGGGAGTGATTTAGCATGAGACAACTTTCTCATTTTGAAAGTTCAACAGGTAATTAAATAAAAACAACTGCAAAGGAATATCACAATGCAAAGAAAAGTACTGGCTCTGATGATTCCGGCTCTGTTAATGGCTGGTTCTGCACATGCAGCAGAAATTTATAATAAAGACGGTAACAAATTAGATCTGTATGGAAAAGTAGATGGTCTGCACTACTTTTCCGATAACAAAGGTGCTGACGGCGATCAAACCTATATGCGTCTGGGTTTCAAAGGTGAAACCCAGATCAACAACACAATGACCGGCTATGCGCAGTGGGAATACAACATTCAGGCTAATAACACGGAAGGGTCTGATAATCAGTCCTGGACCCGTCTGGCCTTCGCCGGTGTAAAAGTGGGTGACTACGGCTCCTTCGATTACGGTCGTAACTACGGTGTCCTGTACGACGTGGAAGGCTGGACCGATATGCTGCCTGAGTTCGGTGGCGACTCCTACACCAAAGCCGACAACTTCATGACCGGCCGCGCCAACGGTGTGGCAACCTACCGTAACACCGACTTCTATGGTCTGGTGCAGGGCCTGAACTTTGCGCTGCAGTACCAGGGCAAAAATGAAGACGCCAGCAACAACCAGGAAGGCACCAACAACGGTCGCGACACGCGTCACGAGAATGGTGATGGCTTTGGTATCTCCACAACCTATGACTTCGGCATGGGAATTACTGCAGGGGCCGCGTATACCTCTTCTGACCGCACCAACGAGCAGGTCATGAATACCACAGCGGGTGGAGAAAAGGCTGATGCATGGACGGCGGGTCTGAAGTATGACGCCAATAACATCTATCTGGCGGCAATGTATTCTGAAACCCGCAATATGACACCGTATGGTGATAATACCGACGCCGTGGCGAACAAAACCCAGAACTTCGAAGTGACCGCGCAGTACCAGTTCGACTTCGGCCTGCGTCCGTCCCTTTCCTACCTGCAGTCGAAAGGTAAGGACCTGGGCAACGGCCAGGGCGACCAGGATCTGGTTAAATACGCTGACGTAGGGGTCACCTATTACTTCAACAAAAACATGTCCACCTACGTTGATTACAAAATCAACCTGCTGGATGAAGATGACAGCTTCTACAAAGACAACGGCATCAGCACCGATGATGTTGTAGCGTTAGGCCTGGTTTACCAGTTCTGATGGTCAGAGCCCGCATAATCATGCGGGCTCGCTTGTTTTTTTGAAGTTCGTCACAATAGACAGCTTAAGAAAGGGGTTGGTTGAGGGAAAGTTGAAAGTAAGCTGGTTAAACTGCGGTGATAGCCCTTTTATCACTAAGGATAACAACGTTGTTTGCTCGTGTATCCCTTGCCGTACTTACCCTTTTAGCATTGCTGTGGATGGCGTTAATTTTTGATTTTGGTGATATCGTCGGGCATCTCGGCGCGCTGTTAAACCATCTGGATGGCAGTTAACAGGGTTGCCTGGGAAATAAAAAGCCACCAGCAGTGCCGGTGGCGGGTAAACGCGTATGTCGCGTTATTTTTTCACAGGTTGAGGCTTTTTATCACCTGATTCAGGGGCCTCACGCGGATCGTCTTTTTCAACACAGAGCATAGTTTCTCCTGTTTCAGTTACCCACTGCCTACTATAGCCGGAGGAGTAAAAGAGTGGCCAGGCGGCAATCATGCCTGCTCTTCACCTTTCTCGCGAAAAGAAAGATATCCAAATACCCCACTTTCCCCATCCATGGGATGGTTAACGCCGTCCATCACCTTCACCTCTGGAAAATCAAAAGGTGAAACGTTTTCAAAACAGGCGACATTAACGCCATATTCGTTTGGGTTAGAACGTCGCTGATGGAACGTGTAAATCCCGCACACCGAGCAGAAGAAATGCCGTGCCGTTCCCGTGTTAAAGCGGTACTCGGTGAGCTTATCTTCACCTTTGGTCACCTTAATGCCTGACAACGGCGCAGAAACGACGACCGCGCCCCGCATACGACAAAAGGAACAGCTGCAGCGCCGGGCGGTGTTCAGCCCATCGGTAAGCTCAACGGTGAACGCCACCGCGCCGCAATGGCACTTCGCATTTCGTCTTTCAGACATGGGCTATACCCCTTTTCTCACCAGCTCGGCAGCCTTAACGAAAACCTCATCTTCTACGCCATCGCCTTTTTGCCTGCCGAGCCTGACCAGTTCATCGACAATGCTGTTGCGATGGATCGGTTTCTGCGCTGAAACCAGCCCAATAACGGCGGCCCCAATCGCCAGCCCCACTAATCCGGTTTGTTCATCTTTGTTTTTCATATTCATGCTCCTGGTACAACAAACAAGCGTAGCAGGAATACGGTAAAACGAAATGCCGGACAGATGCTCTGTGAATGTTATTTAAACAGTTCAGAGAGGTACGACTTCCAGAATCGACAGATACGAACGGGTGTCTATTATTTTGTTCAGCTTCAGATTGCTCTGTTCAAACAAGGCCTGATACTCAGACTCTGTTCGTGCTCGTCCTCCATCAAAGCTTGTTAACAGAAGAAGGTCAATTTCAAATCGTCCCTGTTCATTATTTTCTTTTTTAATAAGCGGTTCAAAAATTAATAAGCGGGAGTTATCTTTCATTGCATTTCTGCAGCACTGAAGTATCTGTACCGCCTTCTCATCAGGCCAGTCCATGAGGATATACTTAAGCAGATAAATGTCCGCTGCAGGACAGGCTTCAAAAAAGCTCCCATTAACGGTTTCCCATCGACGATTATCATTTAACAGGTGCAGTCGATTTCGCTCAAGCACATCTTTTTGATCAAAAAGGATCCCCGACAGGGTCGGATTTCGACGTAAAACAGCCAGCAATAAGTTACCCAGCCCGCCGGCGATATCGGCAACCACGGCGTTTTGCGGGAACGAATAGCTATCTGCGATGACTTCATTTTCTACGGATGACATAGAGGCCATACCCGCATGAAAAACGTTGCTGTCAGTCATCGTGTCGTCATGCTGCCAGTATTCGTAAAAAGGCTTGCCAAACAAATCATTAAAAACAGGTTTGCCGTGCAATATCTCATCCATTTTAGCCGCTGGCTGCCAGAATGTTGGGTCTGTCAGCATGAGCACCGCCGCACGCAAGGAAAATTCATGCTCAGAACAGAGGAATTGCGCTGAATGGCTAAGACTGTATTCAGCTTCAGATAATTCGTTGAAAACTCCACGAGAGGACAATAAGCGCATGATTCGATGAAGATAGTTAGCGTCTACATTCAACTCCTTCGCCAGTTGCTTGACGGATTTTTTTCCTTCAACCAGACGATCTGCGACGCCTAATACCGCGACGGCTCGAAGTGCTGCCTGCCAGACAAAACCCATGCTTTGCTCTAACAGACACATTCCTTCTTTACGGCTTAGTAAATCCAGACTATTACGTTGCGACATTTTCTGCTCCTTACCAGTAAAGATGTGTTGAACAACTAAAACGCCGCTAGCAAGCGTAAGTCTGGTAATGAGCTTTATCCATAACGTCAGAAAGGATTATTTATGCGGTTTTGTACCGTTTAGCATACAGTCCGTTTAAATACGTAAAAAACCAAGGCCACTTACCTTTAATATTTAATAGGCTTTGTTGAATAAATCAGATTTCGGGTAAGTCTCCCCCGTAGCGGGTTGTGTT
>OJTV01000001.1_pt1 | contig 130094 bp, 110 predicted proteins | sample 1599791 | NCBI WGS metagenome assembly OJTV01 (sample SAMN04436617, study PRJEB24849) | human gut metagenome | biome: human gut; feature: NICU; material: stool | host: Homo sapiens | place: USA: Saint Louis, MO | collected 2011-02-17 | reverse complement strand
TACGGTCTGGCAGCAGCTGCGCGCCATGAAAAACGTGGGCGAAATGACGCTGATGGCGCATTTTGCCGACGCGGAAAAACCCGACGGCATTGCCGATGCCATGGTCCGCATTGAGCAGGCGGCTGAAGGGCTGGATTGCCCGCGCTCGCTGTCGAACTCGGCGGCCACGCTGTGGCATCCCGAGGCGCACTATAACTGGGTGCGTCCGGGGATCGTTCTGTACGGTGCGTCTCCCTCTGGTCAGTGGCAGGATATCGCCAACAGCGGCCTTAAGCCGGTCATGACCCTGCGCAGTGAAATCATTGGCGTGCAGACGCTGAAGGCCGGGGACACGGTGGGCTACGGCAGCCGCTACCGGGCAAAGGGCGAGCAGCGGATTGGCATCGTGGCGGGCGGTTATGCCGACGGCTACCCGCGCATCGCGCCGACCGGCACGCCGGTCTGGGTCGATGGGGTCCGCACGGGAACGGTGGGCACCGTATCTATGGATATGCTGGCCGTTGACCTGACGCCATGCCCGCAGGCGGGCATTGGCTCACCCGTCGAGCTGTGGGGTAACGAAGTTAAGATTGACGACGTTGCTGCCGCGGCGGGCACGGTGGGGTATGAATTGATGTGCGCACTGGCACCAAGAGTGCCGGTTGTGACGGTGTAACTTATGTTAGCCGGGTGGCGCTAACCCTTACCCGGCCTACGTTCGAGGGTTTTGTAAGCCGGGTAAGGCGAAGCCGCCACCCGGCAAAAAAACTACTCCGCTTCCTCTTCCATCGGCCTCAAACCGACTTTCCGCACCGCGTTATCTTCTTTTTCGGCAACGGTCCAGATCATCCCGGCAAACTCTACCTGATCCCCCACGACCGGGGCAGCGCCAAGCCGCTGCTGGATGATTTCGCCCAGCGTTTGCGGGTTATCACCGTCTTCAGCACCTTCATCCAGGCCGTAAATCAGCGCGACATCCGCAAATTTGGCGCTGGCTTCCAGAATAAAATCGCCGAAGAAGCGCTGGTCCAGCGCCACCGGAGGCGACTGGCTGAACAGCTTGCCCAGCGCCGGCAGGTCACGCTCGCGACCAATCACGCAAAGAATATCCCCCTCGCGCAGGCGGGTGCTGCCGGTAGGGTGCAGCAGGACATTATCGCGGAACAGGGCGGCAATGCGCGTTTCGGTCGGCATGTGCAAATCGCGCAGCGAGGCTCCCACGCACCATTTGTCGGCGCTCAGCTGATAGACAAACTGTTCCCACGGGTTCTCCGGATGAATATCGAGCCCCACGCGGGAGACAGGCCAGCCCACGGGCGGGACCACCACTTTGGCTTTTTTCGCCGCCCACCCGAGCGAGGTTCCCTGGAACAGAAGGGAAATCAGCACCACGAAGAACGCCACGTTAAAGAACAGCCGCGCGTTATCCAGACCGGCCATCATCGGGAACACCGCAAGGATAATCGGCACCGCGCCGCGCAGGCCCACCCAGCTGATAAACACCCGCTCGCGCAGGTTGAAGCCGCGAAACGGCAGCAGGCCTGCAAATACCGACAGCGGACGGGCGAAGAAGATCATCCACGCGGACAGCAGCAGCGCCGGAACGGCGATCGGCAGCAGGTCCGATGGCGTAACCAGCAGGCCCAGCACCAGAAACATGCCGATTTGCGCCAGCCACGCCAGACCGTCGAAGTTCTGCAAAATGGCATGCCGGTTGCGAATAGGGCGGTTGCCCATCAGGAACCCGCAGAGATAGACCGCGAGAATACCGCTGCCGTCCACTGCGGTGGTGACGGCAAAAATGAGAATGCCGCCGCTCAGCGCCAGCAGGGGGTAAAGCCCCGCGGGCAGCGAGATGCGGTTGATCGTCTGCTGTAAGAGGTATCCCCCCGCCAGGCCGATGACGATCCCCAGACCGAACTGCTGCAGGATATGTAACGCAAACATCCAGCTCAGCCCGCTTTCATGCTGCTGAATCATCTCGATAAGCGTAATGGTGAGAAATACCGCCATCGGATCGTTACTGCCGGATTCAATCTCAAGCGTGGAGCCAACGCGTTCGTTAAGCCCTTTTCCGCCGAGCAGGGAAAACACCGCTGCCGCATCGGTTGAGCCCACGATGGCGCCAATCAGCAAACCTTCCATGATATTGAGGTGGAAAAGCCACGCGGCCATTATTCCGGTGAGGCCGGAGGTAATCAACACGCCGACCGTGGCGAGCGACAGCGCAGGCCCTAAGGCCACGCGGAAGGAGCTTGCCTGGGTGCGCATCCCGCCGTCCAGCAGGATCACCGCCAGCGCGAGGTTACTCACCATGTAGGCGAAGGGGTAGTTATCGAAAGGGATACCGCCAATGCCATCAATGCCGGCCAGCATGCCGATGGCGAGGAAAATGACAAGAATAGGTATGCCGAGACGCGATGAAAATGAACTTAATAAAATACTGCTGGTTACAAGGACGGAACCCAAAATGAAAAGGCTGATTATCGCTGCGGCATCCAATGTTCTCTTACTCCCACCTCAATGTTAACGCTGTTACTAAAACCCTAACATATTAACAACGGCAACAGCGTTTTATTAAGGGGGTATAACGGCTTTTTTATGCCTTTATGACAGGATGACCGCTGATGGTCAGCCGACTGCCGGAATCATTGTGGATCAGGGTGGCGTGCGCCCCCAGCGCCAGGGTCACGGTTTGCTGCTCGTGGCCGAAATCGAGACCGGTGATGACCGGAATATCCAGCCGCGAGCGAACGAAGTCGACCATGGTCTCAAGGGAGTAACCCGCGTCATAGTCATTCGGGGCAGAGCCGCTGAAGCTGCCCAGCACAACCGCGGACTGGCGTTCAAGAATACCGGCATGATAAAGCTGCAATAGCATGCGCTCGACGCGGAACGGATGTTCGTTGATATCTTCCAGCACCAGAATGCCGTCCTCGATTTGTGGCATCCACGGCGTGCCGATGAGCGAGACCAGCATCGCCAGGTTACCCCCCCAGAGCTGGCCTTCACACTCCCAGTGCGGTCCATTGCCTTGCCACTCCACGCTGTAGGTAGGGTTACGCAGCGCGCGCCAGAAATGTTCCACGGTGAACGCGTCCAGCTCCGGTGCGCCGAAGTTACCGGCCAGCATCGGGCCGCTAAACGTGATGACGTTATGCAGGGCCAGCAGCCCGAGCTGGATGACGGTGAAATCGCTGTGGCCGCAGATCAGCAGCGGATCCTGCTGCTGGCGCAGCGCCAGCCCCTGCCAGTCAATGCTCTCCAGCAGCCGGCTCGCACCGTATCCGCCACGCACCGCAAGCACAACCCGGTTTTCGCCCGTCAGGTTCACCAGACTATTGATATCATTCAGCCTCTGCGCTTCGGTACCGGCAAAACGCTGCTGGCGGCGGGGGATAATCGTCTGATTTTCTACCTGATGGCCAGATTCCAGCAAACGCTGAACGCCCCGCTGCGCCGCGTCCTGGTTAATGCAGTAGCCCGACGGCGCGATAAGATGAAACTGAGACATGGCAATTCCTTGCTGAATGAGAAACTAATTGTCTATATCATGCCGCTTATACGCTGCCTGCTTCAAGAGGCGGCGCACCGCGATGACCGGCTATAAGGATAGATGACGTGAAATTGAGATGGTTTGCTTTTTTGATTGTGTTGCTCGCTGGCTGTAGTACCAAACATGATTATCAAAACCCGCCCTGGAACCCGGAAGTGCCGGTGAAACGGGCCATGCAGTGGATGCCGATCAGTGAGCAAGCCGGGAAGGCCTGGGGCGTAAGCCCGCGTCTCATCACGGCGATCATCGCGGTGGAGTCCGGCGGTAATCCCACGCTTGTCAGCAAATCCAATGCGGTGGGGCTGATGCAGCTTAAAGCGTCAACGGCGGGGAGAGAGGTTTACCGCTACATGGGCTGGAGCGGCCAGCCGTCGACCAGCGAGCTGAAAAACCCGGAACGCAACATTTCAATGGGCACGGCCTATCTGAGCATTATGGAGCATGGCGTGCTGAAGGGGATTAAGGATCCGGAGGTGATGCAGTACGCGCTGGTGGTGTCTTACGTTAACGGTGCCGGCGCGTTGCTCAGAACCTTCTCCTCTGACCGCAAAGAGGCGATAGAAGAGATTAACGACATGGACAAAGACGAATTCTTTGAGCATGTGGCGAAAAATCACCCGGCACCACAGGCGCCTCGTTATATCTGGAAAGTACAGAAAGCGATGGATGCCATGTAATGCCGCAGACGGGCGGCGGTCACGCTGCCCGATTTCTTCACAGAACTTTATTTGCGCGTTCCCGCGCCTCCCGCTCCAGGGAATAGATAATACGCTGAAGCTCACGCTCTGCGCCGGGCCCGACGTTGAGGAAACGGAAGCTCAGACGCGGCGTGGTGATAGTTTCATTTTTGCTGTCCACGACGGTGCGGTCGCTGATGGCAATCAGCTGCGCATCGAAATAAAAGCGACCCCAGCCCCCCATATCCAGTTCAATTTGCGTAAACCGCATGCCCTCTACCAGCCCGTCCGGTTTCGGCGTATCCATCAGCGCGCCCATGCCGCCGAGCGACAGATCGAAGAGGCGGAAGCGGATCTCTTTTTTGTCCGGCATTTTGGCCTTACAAAAATAGGCGGGGTGAAGCGGGGCGCTGATGCGGAAATATTCACGACGCTGAACAAACCAGAGATTGGTCGGAAGCGGGGTAACAAAAGCCGGCAGACCCTGATATTCGCTCAGTTCCAGCCGCGACAGGACAAATTCCACTTTGGCGCCCTGCGTTTCGGCCATCACCGCGATATTCTCCGCTTTTAGCGCCGCGCGGTTTTCATACTCCTGACTGCCTAAATCAATCACCAGCCGATCCTGCGAGGCGTCAAGGATCTTGCTGATGAACTGATTATTCGACCAGCTGATGCGCAGCGGCACTTCACCTTTTTGCAGGTCGCGTAATACCCCTAATACAGCCAGCGGATTTTGCTTGAGGAACTGCTCACTGTAATGACTCACGCCGGATGGCTCCTTGATAGATGACGGACTGTCTTAGCGTTATCGGCAATCTGCAATGAAACTTAATACAAACCGGTGAGTTTTTTTTGCCTGTTTAACCAAAGATAAGTCGGTGAGATGAAAATGGTTTTCCGGCGATGACCTATACTTAAGTTAGCTGTGCAGAAGGTTTTCTGCGCACGCGTTAAACCTGCAAGAGGGCATCGCTATGGGTATCATCGCCTGGATTATCTTTGGTCTTATTGCTGGCGCTATCGCTAAACTGATCATGCCGGGAAACGATGGCGGCGGCTTTATTTTGACCTGTGTACTCGGGGTCGTTGGTGCGGTTGTGGGCGGCTGGCTGGCGACGATGTTTGGTTTTGGAGGCAACATAAGTGGTTTCGACCTGCACAGTTTTCTGGTCGCTGTCGTGGGTGCCATTGTGGTGCTGGGCATATTCAGGTTACTGCGACGAGCATAAATTGACATGAACGGCTCTCTGCGGAGGGCCGTTTTTTTGTCTGAGTATTGATTTGTTAATCTAAATGATAATAATTGTCGTTCCGTATTGCATCTAACAACAAGACGACATTATGAATACCTCACGTTTTACGCTTTGCGCCCTGGCAGGGGCCGTCACGCTGGCATTGCAGGTCCCGGCGTTCGCCGAAGAATCCACCATCGTCGTCACAGGTTCAGAGCAGGGCAGCGCGCTGCCGGCCTGGACGAACAGCACCACGAAATCGGCCGTTGCTGAAAGTAAAACGCCGCAGGTCATCACGACCCTCTCTGCGCCGGAAATTGAAAAGCGCCATGCGAATTCGGTGAATGAAATCCTGCGCTATGCCCCAGGCGTCTCAACCGAGGTTCGGGGAAATACCTCCTACATGAGCGAATATAAAATTCGTGGCTTTACCGTCGACCAGGAGTTCTACAACGGCCTGCAGCTGCCCTATAACGTCACCGGCAATACCAAAGCGCGCATCGATCCGCTGCTGATCGACAGCGTTGATATCCTGAAAGGCCCCTCATCGGTCCTTTACGGCGGCGGCTCGCCGGGCGGGCTGGTGAATATTCAAAGTAAAAAACCGCAGCGAGAAGCCCGAACGGAGATCGGCGTTAACACCGGCAACCGCAACCTGAAAGAGGGCTATCTCGACTCAACCGGGCAGATTGCCGACAGCGACTGGAACTACCGTCTGCTGGGCAAAGCGACGGAAAATGACGATCAGCCGCACACCACCCGGTATGAAAATTACCTGGTTGCCCCGTCTGTCACCTGGCAACCGGACAGCAAAACCCGCCTTACCCTGGACGCGCTGGCACAAAACACACCGAGCCTGACGCCGTCTAACCCTCTGCCGCTCGCCTACCTGCGCTCGAAATACGCGGGCAAGCGCGACTACGCCGGTGACGAGTGGAACGGGTTTAAGCAGCGTCAGTGGATGCTGGGCTACAGCTTTGAACATGAATTTGACAGCGGCTGGGGCTTTAATCAGAAAGCTCGCTATTTTGACGTCGATACCCATCAGCGCAGCGTCTATGCGACAGGGACGGGAAGCGAGGTCTATCAGCTAAACCGCTTTGCCTACACCACCGATGAAGATCTAAAGAGCTTCAACATTGACAACCAGGTGACCAAAACCGTTGCGCTGGGCGACTGGCAACACCACTTGCTGGCCGGGTTTGACTATCAGAAGCTGAACTCTCATTTCCACTACCGCTACGCGTCGGCCACGCCGGGTATTGATATGCGCAACCCTGACTATTCGCAGATCGTCGAAAGCGCGCTGGGCCTGTATACAGCCCAGAAAAACCGTCTGAGCTATCAGCAGAACGGCTACTACCTGCAGGATCAGGTGGAGTGGGGTGGCCTCAATCTGCTGGGCAGCCTGCGCTACGACGATTATCGCTCCGTTACCACCAATTATCTGCAAAACGGTGATAAGGCCTGGGTCTCTCAGGATCGCGTCACCAAACGCCTGGGCGCGCTTTACGCCTTTGATAATGGTCTGTCACCGTTTATCAGCTACTCCGAAGGCTTTGCTCCGGTATCGCCGCAGGGAACCCTCGTGGCGAAAGACGTCAAACCGACCACCAGCAAGCAGGTGGAGGGCGGGGTGAAATATCTGCTGGCCGACTACGCCACCACCTTTACCGCCTCGGTGTTTAACATCCGGCAGAAAAATGTCGTCACCTCCGACCCGGGTTTCCTGAACTATCGTCAGACCGGGGAAGTGGAATCCAAAGGGGCAGAGCTGTCCGCCATCAGCCGTCCGACGGACAGCCTGACGCTGATTGCCAACTATGCGTACACACACGCGATAAACCGGGAAGATGACAAGTACAAAGGTAAACGTCCAACGCAGGTCCCGGAGAATGCCTTCAACCTCTGGGGGGATTACACCTTTGAGAACACGCCGCTGAAGGGGCTGATGCTGGGAGCGGGCGCACGCTACACCGGGCCGATGGAAATCTCTCCGGCAAACGATGCGGGAAAACTGGGCGGCACTACGCAGTACGATCTGGCGGCCTCGTACCGGATGGGCGAAATCCTGCCCTCGCTGGCAGGGTTAACGCTCAAAGCCAGCGCGCAGAATATCACCAACAAAGAGACGCTGACCTGCTACGACGCGACCAACTGCTGGATTGGGCGTGACAGAACGTATCAGCTAGGGGCGAGTTACAGTTTCTAAGCAAAGCCCTGTTATTTCAAAAAGTAGGCCGGGTAAGACGTAGCCGCCACCCGGCAATACTCCCTTACTGCGCCACAGCTTTTACCGGTGCAGCCTCATCATTCGCCGCAGGCCGATTCTCCGGCACGCTGTCGCACGGTTTCTCTTTCGGGCAGACCCGATCCAGCATCTTCAGCGTTACGCCGTTGCTCCAGCCAAAGCCGTCCTGAAGCGGATACTCTCCGCCGCCGCCGCCCGTACCGGTTGACGACACGTCATACTTCTCGACCAGTTTCTTTTCCCGGTCATAAGTGTGCTGAACGTTCTTCAGGAAGCGCCAGGTCACATCCATCGAGACCTTCTCTTGCCCGTAATTCTGCAGCCCTTCAGCGGCCACCCACTGCAGCGGGGCCCAGCCGTTTGGCGCATCCCACTGCTGGCCGCTATTGACGGTGGTGGTCGCAATACCGCCCGGCTTCAACAGGTGCGATGAAGTTGCCGCGGCGACTTTATCGGCCCGATCCTGCGCCGCCGCCTTCACGTAAAGCGGGAACAGGGCTGCCGCCGTGAGCTGATTGCGTACCTTCTTGCTTTTCAGATCGTAATCCGCGTACCAGCCCTCTTTATCATTCCACAGGTGGCTCTCGATGGCTTTCTGACGCGCCGTCGCCAGCGCCTCGTATTTGCTTGCACTGGCGGCGTCGCCACCCTCCTGGCTTGCCCGCGCCAGCAGTTTTTCCATCTTGAACATCAGGGCGTTCAGGTCCACGGGGACAATGCTGGTGGTTCGGATGGTGCCGAGCTTTTGCGGATCGTCCATCCAGCGGGAGCTAAAGTCCCAGCCCGAGGCCGCAGCGGAACGCAAATCACGGTAGATCTCGGTCGCAGGCCGGTTAGGGTTACTTTTGGCGGTATTCACGTCGTCAAGCCAGGACTCCGGGCGCGGGGTGTCGCGGTCGTCCCAGTAGCGGTTGAGGATAGCGCCGTCGTCCAGCTTCACCACGCGTTTGTTAGCCTGCCCCGGCTGAAGGGCGTCGACGCCGTCCATCCAGTAGGCATACTCTTTCTCCATCTGCGGGCGGTACTTCTTCAGCGCATCGCTGTCGTGGGTCGCCAGCAGTTCAACCATCATTGAGAAAAACGGCGGCTGGGAGCGGCTCAGGTAATAGCTGCGGTTGCCGTTGGGAATGTGGCCGAAGGTATCAATCTCATACGCAAAGTTATCCACCATGTCGCTGATTTTGTCCCAGTGATCGCTCTCTGCCAGGCCCAGCATGGTGAAATAGCTGTCCCAGTAGTAGACCTCGCGGAAACGTCCGCCGGGCACAACGTAAGGTTTGGGTAACGGCAGCAGGGAATCCCATTTGTTGCTGGCTTTATCCGTGGTGCGCGTCAGCACGGGCCAGAGATCGTCAATGTGCTCACGTAAACTTTGTCCAGCAGGCGGAACATATTTTTCCCCTTCCGCAGGGAGCGTAAAGTTCATCTCGACAAAGTGGCGTAAGTCAAAGCTGGACTGCGTGTGCTGCATCCGGTAATCCGCCAGAATCATCAGCGGGTCGCTTTTGGGGACGGCATCCGCGAAGGTTTTCTGATCGGGAAACAGTTTGGCGCTTTGCACATCGTTAAACAGCGGGCCCAGCAAAATATCGGGTGAGGTTGTCTGGGCTGCGGGGCTATCGTCGGCATAACCGAAAGTCGTGACGCCGAGCAGCGCGCCTCCTAACGCAAGGGGCAAGAATGCGGGGCGTAGTGTACGAGGTCTTATCATCAGTTCGTCTCCTGTCTTCACTAAACAGCGTGACCGCTGTTGTCAATCACCTGAAAACCTTAGACGAATATTGCCCGCTTCGCGTTAATAATTGCCTGCCCGTCAGACCTCTTCCGGCGTCTGGCTGGCTTCCCGCAGCGTGCCCGGCGCATGTCCAATAATGCGCTTAAATGCCCGGCTAAACGCCGCCAGAGAGCCGTACCCCAGCCGCAGCGCGACGGTTTCAATCGGCTGATTTTCGTGGCGAATGTACTGGATGGCCAGTCGCATCCTCAGCTCGCTGAGATATTTTGCCGGGGTGGTTCCCGTCGCGGCCAGGAACCGTTCGGCGAACACGGAACGGGACGTGCCCGCTTCTTTTGCCAGATCCGCCACGCTCCAGTTCAGGCCGGGCTGCTGGTGCATGGCGTAAATGGCCCGGCTCAGGCGCGGGTCACGCAGAACCTGCACCCAGCCGGTGGCTTTACCACACCCGCCTTCAACCCAGCCGCGCACGATTAACGCCGCCACCACGTCGGCCAGACGCGCAAGGATACCGGCATACCCGGCCTGACGCGCCACGGATTCCCGCTCCATCGCCGCCAGCAGCGGGTGGATCTCCGGCCAGGTGGACATCAGCCGGCTGACCATCATCACTTCCGGCATCGCCTTGATCAGCGGCTGCATCCCGCCCAGCTCAAAATCCATGCACCCGCTAAAGATGATGGTGTTCTCGCTTTCCGGGCAGGGCTCGCAGGTGATGGCACACACCGAGCTGCAGATAGGCTCGCTGGGAAAGTCGCTGACAGGGGTAATGGTGGCCCGCTCGTCGGAGAGCAGGGCATGGGAATTGCCGCCTGGAATAAAGAGGGCGTCTCCGCTGCTCAGCTGAAAGGCCACACCGCTCTCCATTCGCAGCAGGGCGCTGCCGTGGCTCACGAAATGAAACTGCGCTTTGCCGGGCGCCTGATGGAAGGCGACGCCAAACGGCGCGCTGGCCTGGATCCGCCGGTATTTCACCCCTGACAGACGCATGCCGCGTAAAAGTTCGCTGATCAGATCGGGTGACTGTACGGTCATGGCGCAACTCCGGACGAATAATCAATAAGTGGAGATTATATGTCATAGATCGTCCAGGGTGAACCTTCTATGCTTTTGCGACAGTTGTCACATTTTTATAACGGGAGGAAAACAGATGAATTCATGTGTCGCGGCGAGCGAGGCGGTAGCGCCTGCAAAACCCGCCTGGCGGGCCGTCTATTCACTGGGGCTGGGGGTGTTTGGTTTGATTACGGCAGAATTTCTGCCCGCCAGTCTGTTAACGCCGATGGCCGCGAGCCTGGGCGTGAGTGAGGGAATGGCCGGACAGGCCGTCACCGCCACCGCGCTGGTGGCGCTGGTGACCGGACTGCTGATTACGCCGGCGACCAAAAGCATCGACCGCCGCTGGGTGCTGATGTTTTTCTCGGTGCTGCAAATTATCTCCAGCCTGCTGGTAGCCTTTGCGCCCAACCTGCACGTCCTGCTGATGGGCCGCCTGCTGCTGGGGATCGCCATCGGGGGATTCTGGGCGATGTCGACGGCGACCACGATGCGTCTGGTTCCGGCGGATAAAGTGCCGAAGGCGCTGGCGGTGATATTTTCCAGCGTATCGATAGCCACGGTGGTCGCGGCGCCGCTCGGCAGCTATCTGGGCAGCCTGATCGGCTGGCGCAACGTCTTTGTTCTCTGCATCCTGCCGAGCATGCTGGCGCTGCTGTGGCAGCTCTGGGTCCTGCCGTCCATGAAGCCGGAGAGCAGCGGCAGCCTGAGTACGCTGTTCCGCGTGCTGCGTCGTCCGGGGATGATCGGCGGCATGCTGGCGACCATCCTGATCTTCAGCGGCCATTTCGCCTTCTTTACCTACCTGCGCCCGTTCCTGGAAACGGTAGGTCAGGCGAGCGTTGAGACCATTTCGCTGATCCTGCTCGGCTTTGGGCTCGCCAACTTTGTCGGCACCTCCGTTGCCGGGCATCTGCTGGCACGTAATCTGCGCCTGACGCTGGCGCTGGTGCCGTTCGCAATGGGCGTTCTCGCGCTCACGATGGTGGCGTTTGGTCATCTGGCGATGCTGGACGGGTTCCTGGTCGCGCTGTGGGGCTTTGCATTTGGTCTGGTTCCGGTGGGCTGGTCAACCTGGCTTGCTACCACCGTTCCGGATGAAGCCGAAAGTGCAGGCGGGCTGCTGGTGGCCTCAATTCAGCTGGCAATCAGTGCCGGTGCGGCCGGGGGCGGGGCGGTATTTGACCTCAACGGTGCCAGCGGCGTATTCGCGGGCAGCGGTCTTTTGCTGGTAACGGCGATGGTAATTGTGTTTATGGGAGTAAAAGTGAAGGCGGAGTGAATTATTTGCCGGGTGAGCGCAAGCGCCACCCGGCATCACGGTAAGACTTACAGCCCTTTCTTATCCATCCACACCGCCAGATCCACCAGACGGTTTGAGAAGCCCCACTCGTTGTCGTACCACGCCAGGATCTTCACCATGTTCCCGCCAATCACCAGCGTGGAAAGCCCGTCGATAATCGAGGAGCGTGGGTCGCCCTGGTAATCGCTGGAGACCAGCGGTTCGTCGCTATAGCCCAGAATACCTTTCAGTGGCCCGCTGGCGGCCGCGTTGCGGAACGCCTCGTTCACCTCTTCGGCGGTTACGTTACGGCTCAGCGTTACCGTTAAATCCACAATCGACACCACCGGCACCGGCACGCGCAGGGAGTACCCGGTCAGTTTGCCGTCAAGGGATGGGATCACTTTCCCCAGCGCTTTTGCCGCGCCGCTTGAGTAAGGAACAATCGACAGCGCCGCCGCGCGCGCGCCGCGCAGATCTTTCTCCGGCTGATCGTGCAGCGCCTGGCTATTGGTGTAGGCATGCGTGGTGTTCATCAGGCCATGCTCAATCCCGAACTGCTGATGCAGCACCTGAGCGGCAGGCGCCAGGCCGTTCGTGGTGCAACTCCCGTTACTCACCACCGCGTGACGGGCTGGATCGTACTGCTCGTGATTAACCCCCAGCACAATCGTCAGGTCGTCGTTCTTCCCGGGGGCGGAAATGATGACGCGCTTGGCGCCGCCGTGGGTGATATGCACCGCCGCTTTTTCCCGCTCGGTAAAGAAGCCGGTGGCCTCAATCACCACGTCAACGCCGACGTCACGCCAAGGGATATTCGCCGGATCGCGTTCGCTAAATACGACGATCCGCTGCCCGTCTACCTGCAGCGCGCCGTCAGCCGCTTCAACGGGCGCGGGCAGTTTGCCCAGAAGGGAATCATGCTTCAGCAGGTGGGCGAGGGTTTTACTGTCCGTCAGATCGTTAATGGCCACAATCTGCAGATCCGGGTTACCCAGCGCCGCGCGCAGGAAATTACGTCCGATACGGCCGAAACCGTTAATACCGACCTTAACCATAGTGCACTCCTTATCTCTGTTGTCTGGAGCCACTGTAGGCGTCGGGCCGGTTGGCGTAAACGACAAAAAAGGATCAGATTACGCCATCTTGCGGCAGTGGAAGCGCTGACGGTACTCGCCGGGCGTGAGGTGAAGCTGTTTCTCAAAGATGCGGCGCAGGTTAATGCTGGTACCAAACCCGCTTTGCTCGGCAACGCGCTCAAGGGAGTCATGGGTCTGCTCAAGCAGCTGGCGGGCCGCGGCCAGACGCGCTTCGGTCACGTAGCGGGCCGGAGAAACTCCCGCGTCGCGGGTAAACACGCGGGTGAAATTACGCGGGCTCATTGCCGCTTTCTCGGCCAGATTTTCCACGCACAGGTCGGCGGTGAGGTTTTGCAGGATCCAGGTTTGCACCTCGCCTATCGGCCCTGCTGTGCCTGGCTGCTTCAGGCTGTAACGGCTGAACTGCAGCTGGCCGCCGGGACGGCGCAGATACATCACCATATCCTGCGCCACGTCGCGGGCGAGGGTAAATCCGTAGTCGTCCTCCACCAGCGCCAGGGTCAGATCAAACCCGGAACTCACGCCGCCGGAGGTCCAGATGGGGCCATCCTGAATATACAGCGGACCGCCTTCGACGCGGATAGTCGGATACTGGGCTTGCATCGTCTCCAGCAGCCGCCAGTGGGTGGTCGCCCTGCGACCGTCCAGCAGGCCGGTCTGGGCCAGCAGCATCGCGCCGCCGCAAACAGAGGCTACCCGCCGGGCGTGCGGCGCAGCGAGGTGCAGCCAGTCCACCACCGCCGTGCTCTCCTGCTCGTTCATGCCGCGTCCGGTGATGATAATGGTATCCAGCGGTTCACGCGGATCCAGCTCAGGCAGGCGATAGTCCGCCAGCAGGTTCAGGCCGGACTGCCCGTGGATCACCTGGTGAGGCTGGGTGGTGGCGATGATAATCCGGTAGCGGGGATGCGCCATCCCTTCCGGATGCAGCCGGTTGGCCTGCATCAGAATATCGGCGATACCGGCGGCCTCAAACAGCATGCCGCCGTCGGGAACAATAATCAGGATCTTCTTCATGTCCTGAAAAGTACCTTTATCACAGAATAAGTCAAGCAGCGCGTGTGCTCCACGTTTCTGGCAAAGCAATGCGATTTAAGTTCTTTGTTATTTCAGGCGTTATCCCCGATCGTCAGAGAATTATCTCTGGCGAAACGGCGTCTGAAGGAATGAGTAAACGAAGCTCCCTCTATTTACATCCGCAACAACGCAATCAAATTCACCGCCTCGCGTCGGGTTTCTTATGGCGAAGCGAACTGCCCACCTGGCTGTTAATGTTCACGATTTATGCGGGCTGGTTTGCCACGCTGGCGTTCTGGCAAACGCTCGGCCTGCTGCCCGCCACGCTGCTGCTCATCGGGTTTACCGCCTGGTACATGTCCCTGCAGCATGAGCTGATCCACGGGCATCCCACCCGTTTTGCCTGGCTGAACCAGCTGTTTGGCACGCTCCCGCTGGCGGTCTGGTATCCGTACGGCCTGTACCGGGACTCCCATCTCGCCCATCATCGGCACCATAGCCTGACCCATCCGGAGGATGACCCGGAGTCGTACTATTTTACCGACGAGAGCTGGGCGCGCTTTTCTCCCTGGCAGAAACGGCTTATCAGGGCCCGGAATACCTTTGCCGGACGGCTGATGCTGGCACCGCTGCTGGATATCCTTCAGACGCTGGGCAGCGCCGTGGCGGCATTTCGCCACCTTCACCTGAGGGCGATGGCGATGTGGCTGGTTCACGTTTTGCTGCTGGTGGCGCTCTTCGCCTGGATGACGCGTACCGGTTTTTCACCCGTCTGGTTTGTGCTGGCCGTCAGCTATCCGGCGCTGGCGCTGACCAAGGTCCGATCGTTTTTCGAACATCGCGCGGCGGACGACCCGCTGGCGCGCTCCGTCATTAACGAGGCCGGGTTATTCTGGCGGGTGCTGTTTTTGAATCTCAACTACCATTCAGTGCATCACGATCTGCCGGGCGTTCCCTGGTACGGGCTGAAGGCCATCTACGAGCAAAACCGGGAGGCGTACCAGCGGCGAAACCACGGTTTTCTCGTCAGGGGCTATGGTGAATGGCTGCGTCAGTTCTGGGTCAGGCCCGTTGACGTCACCGTTCATCCCGCAAAACAACAGGGGGAAGGGTATGAGTAAGCTGCTGGCATTTCCCATGTATGCCGTGGATCGCGCCAATACCCGCGCGCTCTGGCTGGCAGTAAAGGGGCTGCTGGCCGCGCGCGGTGTGTCCGTCGATCGCGATCCCGGCTGGCCGGAGTCCGACCTGCTGACCCACTGGCAACAGCCTGCGCTTATCCTCAGCCAGACCTGCGGTTATCCACTGGTCACGCAGCTCCCGGACGTGCAGGTGGTCGGCTGTTTTCACTACGCGGCACCGGGCTGCGAAGGGATCCAGTACCGCAGCTTTCTGGCGGTGCGCGAGGAGGATCGGCACCTCACGCTGGCGGATTTTCGCGGACGTCGGGCGGTCTGTAATTCCCCAGATTCCCAGTCCGGCTACAATGCGCTGCGAAAAATGGTGGCTCCCCTTGCGAGCGGCGGTCCCTTTTTCGCGCAAACGTCCTTCAGCGGCAGCCATCGCCAGTCGCTGATAGATGTGAAACGCGGGGCGGGGGATATCGCGGCCATCGACTGTGTGACCTGGGCACTGCTGCAGCGCCATGAGCCGGAACGCCTTGCGGGACTGGCGGTCATTGACCGCACACCGCTGACGCCGGGACTGCCGCTGATTACCTCGCCTAACACCTCGCCTGAAACGCTTAACGCTATTTGCGATGCGCTTCACGAGCTGGTGGATGCGCCAGAATACCGGGAGATGCGCGACGCGGTGCTGATCGACGGTTTTAGCGAGGTGACGCGCGAGGCCTACGCCTCATTGTCCGCGTGATAAATCTCCTGCGCGTCGGTAAAGCAGCGCAGCGCCAGCGAGGAGACCGGCTTCTGCCTGCGCATAATCAGGCCGACGGGAGCCTCAATGTTCGCGTCGGCGATGGGGACGATCCTGAAGTTGCTGTTCAGCGCCTCCAGCCCGTTGTTCAGCGGCATGACGGCGCAGCACACGCCGCTCTGAACCGCCTGAATGATCTGGAACGTCGAGTCGCTCTCGAAAACGGACGTCGGTTCGATGCCTGCAGATTTAAAGCTGGCCTCCATATGCGCCCGGTAATGCATCCCTTTGGTCAGGAACCCCAGCGGAAAATCCGTCAGGTCGTGCCACGTCAGCGTTGCCTGGCCGAGCTGAAAATGGCGGACGTCGTGCAGCAGGCCCATCTTGGTTTTTGGCAGCTGGATAACGTCAAACAGGCTGGTGTCGATGCTGTTGAGGTAGCAAATTCCCAGCTCAAGCTGATTGCGGCTGACGCCGTCGGCAATCTGCGCTGAGGACATGGAATAGAGGCTGTAGGTCAGCTCCGGGTATTTTCGCGTCAGCAGGCGAATAAAGATCATCGGATCCACGCTCGCCAGCGGCACCATCCCCAGACGTAATTCGCCCACCACCTGGCCTTTACACAGCGCGGCTTCCGCCTGTAACCCGTCGTGCGCGGCAAGCAGGGCACGGGCCCACGCGAGGATGCGTTCACCCTCCGGCGTAAACCCTTCAAAGCGCTGCCCGCGCACGATCAGCACCAGCCCCAGCTCCTCTTCCAGGCTGCGGATGCGCATGGAGAGGGTCGGCTGGGTGACGTTGCACTGCGAGGCCGCTTTACCAAAGTGGCGGGTCTCGTCGAGCGCGATTAAATATTTTAACTGTTTAATATCCATCATTATCTCTGCGCGAGCAGCCTTACAGCATGCGGATCTCTTTCGAGCGCAGGGTGATGCGAACCGGAACGGATTTATACGACGGCGTACCGCTGTCCTTATCCAGATAATCAAGCGGCACCAGCACGTTGGCCTCCGGGTAATAGGCGCCGACGGTGCCCGGCGCGATGTTGTACGCCACCACGGTAATGTCTTTCAGACGCTGAACGCTGCCGGGGAGGGCGGTTTCGATATCCACGCGGTCGCCGTGTTCCAGGCCTGACTGCGCCATATCGTCTTCGTTCATAAACAGCACGTCGCGGCGGCCAAACACGCCGCGGTAGCGGTCGTCCAGAGCGTAAATGGTGGTGTTGTACTGGTCGTGGCTGCGCAGCGTGATTAACCGCAGAACATGCTCACCTTCGCCGCTGGCGTTCTCGTGAACGCCGTCGAACACCGAGAACATCGCTTTTCCCGTCGCTGTTGGCCAGATGCGCTGCGTCGGCGGCAGCGGCATGCGGAAGCCGCCGGGAACGCGGATCCGCGCGTTGTAGTTCTCAAAGCCCGGAATGGTCTGCTCGATCAGATCGCGGATGCGGTCGTAATCCTCAACCAGCGTTAGCCAGTCCACGCGGGTTTCCGGCAGCGTGGCTTTCGCCATGCCGGCGACGATAGCCGGTTCCGAACGGAGTAACGGCGAGGCGGGCTTCAGCTTGCCGGACGAGGCGTGCACCATCGACATGGAGTCTTCGACGGTAATGGACTGACGGCCGGTGGCCTGGAGATCCAGCTCGGTGCGGCCGAGACACGGAAAGATAAAGGTCTCTTTGCCCACCAGCAGATGGGTACGGTTGAGCTTGGTCCCGACGTGCACGCACAAATCCAGGTTGCCCATCGCCGGAAAACCCCGCTCGTGATCGGGCATCGCGACCGCAAAATTACCCCCGAGGCAGATGAGCGCCTTCGCGCGGCCGTCGATCATCGCCTGCGTGGCCTGCACCGCATCGTGTCCGTGCTGAGACGGCGGCTCAAAGCCGAAAACGTCCTTCAGACGGTTCAGGAAGGCCGGGGTAGGTTTCTCGCTAATCCCGACGGTCCGGTTCCCCTGAACGTTTGAGTGGCCGCGCAGGGGGCAGATACCCGCGCCGGGCTTGCCGATATTCCCGCGCAGCAGCAGCAGATCGGCGATCAGGCGGACGTTTGCCGTACCTTTATTGTGCTGGGTAATGCCCATCCCGTAGGTAATGATGGTGGCATTTGATTTCGCATAGGCGTCGGCCACCTTTTGGAGCGCCGCCTGGCTCAGGCCTGACTCGCGCTCGATCTCGTCCCAGCGGGTTTGCGCGATATCGGCGGCGAATTCCTCAATGCCCTGGGTGTGTTCGGCAATAAACGCATGGTCGAGCACGTCACCGCGTTCGGCCTCCATTTCCAGCAGATGTTTGGCAATGCCTTTCAGCGCGGCGGCATCGCCCCCGGCCTTCACCTGGAAATAGGTCGAGGCGATATCCGTTGAGCCGTAGGTCGCCATTTCAATCACGCTTTGCGGGTCGGCGAAGCGTTCGAGGGCGCGCTCGCGCAGCGGGTTAAAGACGATAATCGGCACGTTGCGACGGGCCAGCTCATGGAGAGTCCCCATCATTCGCGGATGGTTGGTGCCGGGGTTGTGGCCGATGGAGATCACCAGCTCGGTCTTATCGAAGTCGTCCAGCGAGACTGTGCCTTTCCCGATGCCAATCGAACGCGGCAAACCGACGCTGGTGGCCTCGTGACACATATTCGAGCAGTCGGGGAAGTTATTGGTGCCGTATTCGCGGGCGAAGAGCTGGAAAAGATACGCCGCTTCGTTAGAGGCGCGTCCGGAGGTATAGAACTCGACCTGGTCCGGTTCGAGCCCGCGCAATACTTCGCCGATGCGTTGAAACGCCTCTTCCCAGTCGACGGGCCGGAAGGTATCGCTTGCCTGGTCATAGCGCAGGGGATGCGTCAGCCGACCGTAGCCTTCCAGTTCAAAGTCCGATTTTGCCAGCAGCGAGGAGACGCTGTTCTCAGCCAGAAACGCGGGGGTAACGCGTTTGCTGGTGGCTTCCCAGGTTACGGCTTTGGCGCCGTTCTCACAGAACTGGAACGTCGACTTGTGTTCTTTATCCGGCCACGCGCAGCCCGGGCAGTCAAAACCGTCAGGCTGGTTGGTGCGCAGAAGCGTGGCGGGAGCATCAAAGGTATCCATTTGGGTACGTACCGCGATGGCCGTCGCTTTTAACGCGCCCCAGCCTCCGGCAGGACCGTCATAGTGTCTGATACCCGGCACCGAGCGTCTTTTCTTATTCATACCCACTCCTGATTTCTTCGGTCACACAACGTCTGAACCCATATAAACGCCGCAACGGACAATAAGTGAAAGCAATGACGACCGGATGGCTATGCGCATGCGGTGTGGAAAAATGCTTTATCTTAAATTCGTTTTATTACAGAGTTTTATCGGATCTGATGCTTAAATATTTAAAGAAATTATAACGAAATTTTATCATTTTAATAATAAATCTTATCTATCAAACGGTAGGCAAGATAGATGGGGCGAGCAGGAGAGGATGTAGCAGCAATAAAATTTCGAATGAAGCCTGTGGGCGGCAGCAATAAACAATGTTCGCAGCTGGCGGGCTATTGCGAGCATTTTCTGCTGCGATAATGTCAGGATGGTTAACTCAGGCTTAATGATTGACGATTAAAATTCAGGCCTGACGGGGTAATTGTCGCAACGCGAAATATAAAGTTATTTTGAGTCGTGAAATTAACGTCGTGCAACATAAGTGAAATAGTTACCTTCACGTTGTCGCGTGCATTCAATATTAAAGATACCCTTTTAGTGCAACAAATAATTCATGGTTCATATATTCTGCTGACCTCACCAATACGCGAATTCTACTAATTATGGTAGTGGCGATTATAGCCGTATTGCGTTAATGAAAGTGGTTCTCTTTTGTATTTTCCGTATATAAAACATGTGGTTATAATGTTGTGTGGCTAAAAAATAAAAGGGCGTAGGTCGTATCGGGTTTTTTCATAGGATTAATCCTATAATTTTCCGACTGCTTCATTTACCAACAGTTACGTACCGGTAAATATTGAATTGAGACGAAGCTCATGTAAACTTGTTTACCGTTTGTCAAAATATGTCAGGAAGACACTGGGCCTTATTCTGAAGGGCTCGTGCGGTAGCTATGCCCTTAAAATAGTAACGCCCCGAAAATATCCTGGCTATTTTAACAATAGTACCTAAGTCAAACTTCACCCCCTTATCTTCATCATCGAAATATCGCTACGGAAAAGCATATGAAAATGCGCGTACTGTTTTCACTTCTGTTTGTAATGGCGGTGGCGGGCTGTAAAGCGCCGCAGAAACCTGTGATCAACGACGATACGATCGAGACCAGCCAGGTCAACGGCGTGACCTTAACCCACCGTCACGCTGTGGCGCCGCCTGCGGAGTTCAATCCGGTCAACGAACCGTATCGCGCCATGTATCCGGCCTCCCTGATGAGCCGTCCTGACTTCGGCGGCAAAGTTATCCGTACTCTCGACACCGGAAAAACCTACGTGGTGCTGGGTCAGGTTGAACACTACTGGATGGCGCTTGCCGATGAAGGTAACGATCAGCTGATTGGTTACGTCCCGATGCGCGCCGTGATCAAGGCCGACCTGTACGACGCCGCCGTGCGTAAACAGGCCATTCGTCCGAAGGCGCGTAAAAAAGCGACCTGTGTCGACGTCGATGGCAACAGCAAAGCCTGCAAAGACAGCGCTAACGGTACCTGGATCCTGAACTAAACGGCTTGCATGAGCGCATTTTTATGAATAATAAAAATTTTCATAAGCTGTGGTTATTCTTTTACGCGGTGATTTTCGCCCTGGTCAGTGGTTGTACGTCGTCTTCACACAGCGACCCCTCCCGCTACAATCTGCAGTTTCAGGCTCATCCACAAATCAACGAATCTGCGCCGCTTAAGGTTCGGGTGTTGTTGCTGAAATCCGATGCGGATTTCATGTCCAGCGACTTCTACTCCCTGCAGAACAACGCGTCAGCCACGCTTGGCGCGAATCTGCTGAACAGCGACGTGTTCTTCCTGATGCCGGGACAGCTGTCCAAAACCCTCAGCGGGCAAAGCTCTCCGGAGGCCCGCTACATCGGCGTGATGGCGGAGTATCAGATGCTGGATGGCAAAAAATGGCGCGTTTCACTCCCTCTGCCTGTGCCTGGCGAAAATCATATCTACCAGTTCTGGAAATGGTCCGCGGATGAACTTCAGGCCAACGTTTTTCTCGACGTGAACGGCATTCGGGTCATCAGCCAGTAACGCGCTTCAACACAGGAAACACATCATCATGACGAAAGCAGAAAAGGTCGTCTGGACCGAAGGCATGTTCCTGCGTCCACACCATTTTCAGCGGACTGAAAGCTATCTGCTCAACCATGTTCGTGAATGGGGCGCGCTACAGCGGTCGTATCTCTGGGGCTTTCTTGACGTTGAACTGGATGAAGCGATGCTTCGTCAGGGATGCATTGCCCTGAGCTACTGCAGTGGCCTGCTGCCGGACGGCACCTTTTTCCAGGTGCGTAACGGGCGCAACGGTCCTGTACCGCTGAAAATTCCTGACAACCTCACCAACGAAAAGGTGGTGCTCGCGCTGCCTGTTCGTCGCGGCGAGAGAGAAGAGGTGATTTTTAGCGAAGAGCCGGCCTCGCTGGCGCGCTTCATCGCTTTCGAGCAAGAGGTGGAAGACGACAACGCCATGTCGGTGGGGGATGCCACCGTCCAGTTTGGCCGCCTGCGTCTGACCCTGATGCTGGAAAAAGACCTCACGGCGGAATGGACCGCCATCGGCGTGGCGTTTGTGACAGAGAAACGTAACGACAACCACGTGCGGCTCGACAACAGCTACATCCCGCCGATGCTCAACGCCAACAACAGCCCGCAGATCTACAGCATGATCAACGATCTGCACGGTCTGCTGGTCCAGCGCAGCCAGCAAATTGGCGGTCGTCTGCGCCAGCCTGGCCGCTTTAACACCTCCGAACTGATTGAGTTCACGCTGCTGTCGCTGGTTAACCGTCATCTGGGCGAAGTATCTCATTTAAAAACCCTCCCGCTGCTGCATCCCGAAACGCTCTGGCGCAGCTGGCTGCCGTTTGCGACCGAGCTAGCCACCTGGACGTCGCAGCGTACCGCCGAAAGCGTGCTGCCGATTTACGATCATGACGATCTGGCAAACTGCTTCCGCAAACTGATGCTGATGCTGCGTCAGGGGCTGTCGCTGGTGATGGAAGACCACGCGATTCAGCTGCCGCTGAACGAACGCTCCCATGGCCTGAACATCGCTACGGTGCCTGAAACCAGCATGGTGCGCGAGTTCGGCTTCGTGCTGGCGGTAAAAGCCAATGTGCCAGGCGAACATCTGCAAACCCATTTCCCGGCGCAGATGAAGGTCGCGCCGGTCTCGAAAATCCGCGATCTGGTTCAGCTTCAGCTGCCGGGCATTATGCTGCGCGCCATGCCGGTCGCGCCGCCGCAGATCCCGTGGCATGCCGGCTACAGCTACTTTGAACTGGAGAAGGGCAGCGAGCTGTGGCACGAGATGGATAAGTCCGGCGCATTCGCCCTGCATCTTGCAGGGGAGTTCCCGGGGCTGGATATGGAGTTTTGGGCCATCCGTAGCCCGACAGAATAATAAAGCGAGCGCTTAATATGCAGGAACGACAGGACACCGGCAGTGATGCCGCGTTTACCGGGGCCAGTAGCAACAATCAGCTGGTGGCGGCCGCCAATCCGCTGCTCAACGCGATTCCGCAGATCCGTCATTCGGTCTCCCATGACGATCAGGTGGCGTTACGCCAGCGCCTGATCGATGAGATTCGCCGTTTCGAAGTCCGCTGCCAGCAGGCGGGGCTGCCCTACGAAGTGATCGTCGGGGCGCGTTACTGCCTGTGTACGGCGCTCGATGAGGCCGCCGCGCTCACCCCCTGGGGCAGCAGCGGCGTCTGGTCAAGCAACGGTCTGCTGGTGACCTTCCATAACGAAACCTGGGGCGGTGAGAAGTTCTTCCAGCTGCTGGCGCGCCTGTCGCAGAACCCGCGCGAGCATATTCTGCTGCTGGAGATGATCAACTACTGCCTGCTTCTGGGCTTCGAAGGACGCTATCGGGTACTGGATAATGGCCGCACCCAGCTTGAAACCATCAAGCAGCGGCTGTGGCAGATGATCCGCGGCGTGCGCGGCAGCTATCCGCCGCCGCTTTCTCCCCATCCGGAAGATCGTCCGGTGCTGCGCAAGCTCTGGCGGCCGATGGTTCCCCTGTGGGCCTGTGTGGCGCTGGCCGGGTTTATCGCCTGTCTGTTTTATATCGTGCTTAACTGGCGCCTTGGCGATAACACCAACCCGGTGCTGGCGAAGATTTACCAGTCCCAGCTGCCGGAAACCACTATTCAGCAGCCGGCCCGTCAGCTGCCAGCGGTGCTGAACCTGCGCGGCTTCCTGAAGCCTGAAATCGAGGCTGGCCTGGTCGCGGTGAAAGACGAAGCGGATCGCAGCGTCGTTATCCTGAAGGGCGACGGGCTGTTTGCCTCTGCCTCTACCGTCGTGCGTGACCGCTATGAACCGGTCATCAACCGCATTGCGCAGGCGATGAATAACGTCAGCGGCAAAATTCTGGTGGTGGGCTACAGCGACAACGTACCGATCCGCAGCGCGCGCTTTGCCTCGAACTATGAACTCTCTCTGGAACGCGCCCGCTCGGTACAGAAAATGCTGCAGGGAAGCCTCTCTCAGCCTGGCCGCGTGAAAGCGGAAGGGCGGGGCGAGATTAACCCGGTGGCGCCGAACACGACGCCTGAAAACCGCGCCCGTAACCGCCGTGTGGAAATTACTCTGCTGGTGTCGCCTGAAAACACTCAGGCCGAGCTGAACGGATTGCCGCAAGGAACCTAAGGATGCTGACTACACTTCTTTCCATCTTGACCAACCGCATTCTGTGGAGCTTCCTCGGCGTAACGGCGCTTGCGGCGGTGATCTGGATGATTGGTCCCCTGTTGTCCATCGTGGACACCCGACCGCTTGAGTCTGAACAGAACCGCATTATCAGCATCGCCGTGGTCTATCTGCTCTGGGCGCAGGGACACATTCTGCCGCGCCTGTACAATGCCTGGCTTAACCGCAAGCTGATGGACAAGCTCAAGGAGAACACCGCCAGCCCGGAAGCGGCGGACCCGCAGAAGCGGCTGAACAGCGAGGAGCAGATCCTCGCCAGCCGCTTTGATGAAGCCGCGCAGATGCTGAAAAAAGCGCACTTCAGCAAAGCGGGCCAGGGCGCCCAGTGGACGCAGCGCTTCAGCACGCAATATCTCTATCAGCTGCCGTGGTACGTCATTATCGGCGCGCCGGGCTCCGGTAAAACCACGGCGCTGGTTAACTCCGGGCTGCAGTTCCCGCTGGCCGATCGCTTCGGTAAGACCGCGCTGCGGGGCATTGGCGGCACGCGTAACTGCGATTGGTGGTTTACCAATGAGGCGGTGCTGCTGGACACGGCGGGCCGCTATACCACCCAGGAGAGCGAGCAGGTACAGGACGCCGGCGAATGGCTGGAGTTCATCAACCTGTTGCGTAAGTATCGCCGCCGCCAGCCGATTAACGGCGTTATCATCACCATCAGCATTTCTGACCTGCTCACCCAGTCCGCCGAGGCGTCCCGCCAGCAGGCGGTAAACCTGCGCCAGCGTCTGTCCGAGCTGCATGAACAGCTGGGTATTCGCTTCCCTGTCTACGTGATGGTGACCAAGGCCGACCTGCTTAAAGGCTTCCGCGCCTGGTTTGCCGACTACGACAAAGCGCAGCGCGACCAGATCTGGGGCTTTACCCTGCCGTGGGAGCAAACCAAACACGCCGATTACGACCTGATGGGCAACTTCCAGCAGGAGTTTTCTCTGCTGCAGCAGCGCCTCGATGCCGGGCTGCCGGAAACCATGCTGAAAGAGCACGACGCGAAAACCCGCGCCGAAGCGTATCTCTTCCCGCAGGAGTTCGCCGCGCTGCGTCCGCTGCTGGCGGATTACCTGAGCACGGTCTTCGCCCGCTCCAACTTCGAAACCGAGTTCTCTCCGCGCGGGATCTACTTCGCCAGCGGGACTCAGGAAGGCATGCCGTTCGACCGCGTGATGGGCGAACTGAACCGCGCGCTGTCGCTGCCGGAAGGGGGAGAGGCGGATAACTGGGATTCGGTCAGCAAAGAAGCGCCGATCCCGGGGGCAAAAGGTCAGAGTTTCTTCATTAAGAACCTGCTGCAAAACGTCATCTTCCAGGAAGCCGGGATCGCGGGCGAAAACCGCTGGTGGGAGCTGCGCAACCGGGCGGTGATCTGGTCCGGCTACGCGGCGTTGCTGGCCCTGCTGGTGATCCTCGGCGGTCTGTGGCTGACCAGCTATGCCAAAAACAAGGCCTATCTGGAAGAGGTGGATGCGAAGGTGCCGCTGCTGGACCAGCAGAGCAAGTCGCTGCAGAACCAGACCCAGCGTGACCTGTTCGATCTGCTGCCGCTGCTGAACGGTCTGGTGGATCTGCCGAAAAGCGACGCGTTTGATGTGAACGATCCGCCCGTATCCCGCCGTATGGGGCTCTACCGCGGAGATGACGTCAGCGATGCCTCGCAGTCGCTGTACCAGAAAGCGCTGGATCAGATGCTGTTGCCTGCCGTTGCCATGCACATCACCACCTGGTTGCGCAACGACAACGGCAGCGACGTGGAATACAGCTATGAAGCGCTGAAAGCCTATCAGATGCTGTATCAGCCGAAGCACTACGACGGCAAATTCCTGCATTCGTGGGTGATGCTCAACCTGCAGCGAAATCTTCCGCAGAACGTCACGAAGGCGCAGCTGCAGCAGCTTGAATGGCACCTGACGCAGCTGCTGGAACCGAAAATTCAGGCCTCGCCGTACGCGCAGGATGAATCCCTGGTGGCCCGCGAAAGAGCGATGATCAATCAGCAGCCGCTCTCCACGCGCGTATACGGTCGCCTCAAACGCCTGCTGGAGCATGATGACAACCTCAAGCCGGTCTCCCTTTCCGACCTGGGCGGACCGCAGAGCGAGCTGGTGTTTTCACGCAAAAGCGGCAAGCCGGTGAGCGAAGGCGTGCCGGGTCTGTATACGCCGGACGGTTACTGGAAAAGCTTTAACGGCCAGATTGACAGCGTAACCACCGCTCTTCATGAAGACGACGCCTGGGTGCTGGGGGCCGCGACGGCGCAGGAGGATAAACAGCAGATCGATAACGCCGTGCGCCAGCTCTACATGCGCGACTTTATCGCGAACTGGGATCGCTTCCTCGCCGACATTCAGCTCAATAACAGCGCCGATCTCTCCCAGCGCATCAACACCGCGCGCCTGCTCTCCGGCGCAAACTCGCCGCTGCGCCGCCTGGTGCAGAACCTGAGCCAGGTCCTGACGCTGTCACGCAATGCGCCAGCGCCGGAAGATGCGGATAAAGCGCAGGCGCAGAGCAACCGCGCCACCCGCACGCTGGAAGCGCTGTTCAGCAACAATGACGCTGCGCCGACCCAGGGCGCCGTGGTCACCCAGGCGCCGGAACAGCTGGTCACCGACCACTACGCGCCGATGATTGAGCTGGCGCAGCCGCTGGAGAAGGGCGGGAAGACCATCGTGTTTGATGATTTTCTCAAGCAGGTGGATGAACTCTATCGCTACCTGACCGCGGTTCAGGACGCGGCCAACAGCGGCATGCCGGCACCGGGCGGAGAGGCGATCAGCCGCCTGCAGGCCAGCGCCGGTCGCCTGCCGGGCGGGCTACAAACTATGTTCAGCAATATGGCAGTGGGCGCCAGCAGCGATACCCAGCGCCGCGACCTCGAAAACGTGCGGAAGCGTATTAACGTTGAGGTGGGAGGATTCTGCCGTCAGGCGATCGCCGGTCGCTACCCGCTGGTGCGCAGCGCCAGCACCGAGGTCACCCCTGACGATCTCGCGCGCATGTTTGCGCCGGGAACCGGGCTGATGGACGCTTTCTTCCGCGACAATCTGACCAATAAAGTGGATACCACGCAGGCAAACTGGCGCTTTATGCCGGGCATCGACGGTAAAACGCTGCCGGGAAGCGAAGGGCTGCTGAGACCGTTCCAACAGGCCCAGTCGATTCGCGACGCTTTCTTTGCTAATGGCGCCACGACGCCGTCCTTCAAGGTGACGGTTCGCACCGTGCGAATGGATAACTCCATTCTGAACCTGACGCTGGACGTCGACGGCCAGCTGCTGCGCTACAGCCACGGCCCGCAGGCCGTGCAGATCATGAACTGGCCGGGGCCGGGCGGCACCAACCAGGTACGCATGCAGCTGGGGCTGGCGAACGGCAGCACGGCGACGCTGGTCACCAACGGCGCCTGGGCGCTCAACCGCTTCTTTGATAAAGCGAGCACCAGCCCGGGCGCGGGTAGCCTGAGCCGTCAGGCCACCTTCAACGTCGACGGACATCAGGTCACGCTGGAGTTTGCGCCTAACAGCATTCGTAACCCGTTCCAGCTTCCCCGTTTCTCATGCCCATAACCGCAAGGACAGCCGTATGACGAATACCCCTGCGATGAACCGCTACAGCTGGTATGGCAAGTTACCCAGCGCCGGAGATTTTTTGCAGCGTCGCTTTCCTGACACTTTACAGCGCCAGTGGTCACACTGGTTCCAGGTCGGTCTGCTGGCCTGGCAGCAGGAAGAGCAGCGCAGCGGCGAGCGCCAGTTTCACAAAGCGCCAGTCTGGAATTTTGTGGTACCGCCCATGCTGGGCAGCCAGATGATCCAGATGGGCTGCCTGCTGCCGGGCCGCGACAGCGTTGGCCGCCAGTACCCGGTTTGCCTTCAGCTGAGCTTCGCCCCGTCAGAGTGGTCGACCAGCCTGCTCAGCCAGGCCGAAAGCTGGTACCAGCAGATTGGGCGCCTGGGGCTGCACGCGGTGCGCAACAGTTTTTCCGCCTCGCAGCTGGATGAGATGCTGATGACCATCCCTGCGCCGCAGCCCGTCGAGCCGCAAAAGCGTTCCGACATCCTTGATGTGATTGGCTATGACGAGGACGGCCAGAGCACGCTGGGCTGGCCTCAGGCGGCTGAGTGTTTTGATCCGCTGCGCCAGACCAGCTACTGGTGGACCAACCGCTGCGACGGCTACCCGCTGTACACCCACGTGCACAGCGGTAACTTTACCGGGCAGCTTTTCACCCTGCTGTTCGACCCGGCAGGGGGCGCCCGTCCGGGGCGTCACGGTCTTTATCCGCCCATGTTTGAATAAGCAGGGATCTCATGAATATCGAAGAATTTCTCGCGCCAATAAGCCCCGAAAAACCCTGCGGCGAAAACCTGGAGTACGACGCCGACTTCCAGATCATGAATCAGGCCAGTCAGGGCAAAGCGGAACAGCAGTTTGGCGACACCATTATCCCGGCAGAGCCAGCTGACTGGAACACGGTGGAAAAATACGCCACCAGCCTGCTGACCCGCACCAAAGATCTTCGCGTACTGCTGGCGTTAACCCATGCCTGGACGCGCCGCCGCGGGCTTGCGGGCTACGCGGACGGATTATTGCTGGTGCAGGAGGCGATCGCCCGTTACTGGGAGACGCTCTATCCGCTGCTGGAAGAGTATGGCGAAACCGATCCGTTCTATCGCATTAACGCCCTGGCAGGGTTGAGCGATAAATCCGACCTCACCGTCGCCGTGCGAAACGCCTCGCTTCTGCGTTCAAACGGCGATGAAATTTCGCTCCGGGATGCCCAGGCCCTGCTGGACGGCAGCAAGACGGAATGTCCGGACTATCCCGGCGGCCGTCCACGGCTGATTGACGAGCTGGCCCGCGGCGACCAGCCCGGCACCGCCGCGGTTATCGTCATTAACGAACGTCTGCTGGCGATTCGCGAGCTTCTCACCGGGCATCTCGGTGAAAGCGGCGTGCCCGAGATGGAACAGCTGCTGAAAACCGTCGGACTGGTTGCCAGCGCGTGTCAGGTAACCGACATCAGCAAGCTGCTGCCGAACCGCGAGGCGCAGGCAGAACCCCAGGCCGAGCAGCAGTCGGCGGCAATGCAGCCCGTTCAGCCGGTCACCGACTGGCGCAGCGTGCAGATCACCAGCCGCGCCGACGCGCAGCTGATGCTGGAAAAAGCGAAGCAGTATTTTGCGCAGTACGAACCGAGCCACCCCGCACCGCTGATGATTGAACGGGTGCAGCGGCTGTCAGAACTTAACTTTATGGACATTATTCGCGACCTGGCGCCAGACGGCGTTAACCAACTTGAAAACATCTTTGGGCGCCGCGAATAACGCGTCCAGGCATTATGACGACAGGCATGGAGCCTGCCGTTTCACCTTCACCGCGCATCTTTGATGGAGAACATCATGGCAATGAGTAACAGTGGGCAGAAATTCATCGCACGTAACCGTGCCCCCCGCGTGCAGATCGAGTACGACGTAGAGATCTACGGTGCAGAACGTAAGATTCAGCTGCCGTTTGTGATGGGCGTCATGGCCGATCTGGTCGGCAAACCGGTTGAAAATCTGCCGGCCGTCGACGAGCGTAAATTCCTCGAAATCGACATCGACAACTTTGACGAACGCATGAAGGCGCTTAAGCCGCGCGTGGCGTTCCAGGTGGATAACACCCTGACCGGCGAAGGCAAGCTCAACGTGGATCTGACCTTTGACAGCATGGACGACTTCCTGCCGGATGCGGTGGCCCGCAAGGTTGAGCCGCTGAATAAGCTGCTGGAAGCGCGTACCCAGCTCTCCAACCTGCTGACCTATATGGACGGCAAAAACGGTGCGGAAGAGCTGATCGCTAAAATTCTGCAGGATCCGACGCTGCTCAAATCCCTGAGCCAGTTGCCGAAAAATGACGAAAGCGCGAAAGGTAGCGAGGAATAATCGATGAGCAACCAGACTCAACAACACGAGCAGCAGGCGGGTCAGGCGTTCAGCCAGGATGAATTCAGCGCGCTGCTGAACAAAGAGTTCCGCCCAAAAACCGATCAGGCCCGTTCAGCCGTAGAAAGCGCGGTTAAAACGCTGGCGCAGCAGGCGCTGGAAAACACCGTCACTTTCTCCAACGACACCTACCGCACCATTCAGAACCTGATCGCCGGTATCGACGAGCAGCTGTCGCAGCAGGTAAACCAGATCATTCACCACGAAGAGTTTCAGAAGCTGGAGAGCGCCTGGCGCGGCCTGAGCTACCTGGTGAACAACACTGAAACTGACGAGATGCTGAAGATCCGCTTTATGAGCATCTCCAAGCAGGAGCTGGGCCGCACCCTGAAGCGCTTCAAGGGCGTGGGCTGGGACCAGAGCCCGATCTTCAAGAAAATCTACGAGCAGGAGTACGGTCAGTTCGGCGGCGAGCCGTTTGGCTGCATCGTGGGCGACTACTACTTCGACCACAGCCCGCAGGACGTTGAGCTGCTGGGCGAAATGGCGCGCATCGGCTCTGCGGCGCACTGTCCGTTTATCACCGGTACCGCACCGGGCGTGATGCAGATGGAGTCCTGGCAGGAGCTGGCTAACCCGCGCGACCTGACCAAGATCTTCCAGAACACCGAATACGCCGCCTGGCGTTCGCTGCGTGAATCCGAAGATGCCCGCTATCTGGGTCTGGTGATGCCGCGCTTCCTGTCGCGCCTGCCGTACGGCATTCGCACCAACCCGGTCGACAGCTTTGATTTCGAAGAGCAGACCGACGGCGCGAACCACAACAGCTACTCCTGGGCGAACGCCGCCTATGCGATGGCCGCCAACATCAACCGCTCCTTCAAAGAGTACGGCTGGTGCACCTCGATTCGCGGCGTGGAGTCCGGCGGGGCGGTGGAAAACCTGCCGTGCCACACCTTCCCGAGCGATGACGGCGGCGTGGACATGAAATGCCCGACCGAGATCGCTATCAGCGACCGTCGCGAAGCCGAGCTGGCGAAAAACGGCTTTATGCCGCTGGTTCACCGCAAAAACTCCGACTTTGCCGCCTTCATCGGCGCGCAGTCGCTGCAGAAGCCGGCCGAGTACCACGACCCGGATGCCACCGCCAACGCGCGTCTGGCCTCTCGTTTGCCTTACCTGTTCGCCTGCTGCCGCTTTGCCCACTACCTGAAGTGCATCGTGCGCGACAAAATCGGCTCCTTCCGCGAGCGCGAAGAGATGGAGCGCTGGCTGAACGACTGGGTCATGAACTACGTCGACGGTGACCCGGCGAACTCCTCTCAGGAGACTAAGTCCCGTAAACCGCTGGCCGCTGCGGAAGTGCAGGTGCAGGAGATTGAAGATAACCCGGGCTACTACGCCGCGAAGTTCTTCCTGCGTCCACACTACCAGCTGGAAGGTCTGACCGTTTCCCTGCGTCTGGTTTCTAAACTGCCGTCGCTGAAGACGAAAGACGCGTGATGAAGACACGGACGCCCCCCTCCCTTGAGGGAGAGGGCGGGGGGGAGGGGGAATATACCGCTGCGGTGGTTATTCAGTTTTCCTCAAACATCACTGTCCGTAAGAATTCAAAAATTAATCCCCGGTAATGCCGGGCTTATTCGGTTCCAGAATAACGCACGGTAATAATGACTTCACATTCCTTCCGTTATTTCGAAGGAATGTAAGACTGTCAAATGACACGGGTCATTTGATATGAGGCAGAGGTAAAATATGGACGGTTTTATTCAGCCCCATGCTTTCCTGTTTGCCATATAAGTGCTTTTTCGAAAGCAATATTGTTCATCCACGAAGAGTAGATATTATGGCTATTGATATGTTTCTGAAGGTCGAGGGTGTTACGGGCGAATCTAAAGATTCTAACCACACCGGCTGGACTGATATTACCTCCTTCTCCTGGGGTGCTTCCCAGCCAGGTAATATGAGCGTTGGCGGTGGCGGCGGTGCCGGTAAAGTTAACTTTAACGACCTGCACGTTAACGCGCTGATCGACAAATCCACCACCGCTATCCTGAAACACTGCGCCAGCGGTAAACACCTGACCAAAGTTGAGCTGTCCGTCTGTAAAGCGGGCGGCCAGCAGGTGGAATACTCCCGCATCACGCTGGAAGATGTGCTGGTCACCTCTGTTCAGTACACCGGTGCTGACAACGGCGATACCGTTGGTGTGACCTATGCATTCCAGGCTGCGAAAGTGAAACAGCAGTACTGGGAGCAGACCACGTCTGGTGGTAAAGGCGCTGAAAGCAGCGCTGGCTGGAACATCAAAGAGAACAAAGAAGCGTAATAATAGTGGGCCCGAAAGGGCTCACTTTATCCTGAGCTTCTTATCAAGGAGAAACAAGATGTCTCAAATGCGTCCTGCTTTTGGTGCCGCCTGGAACAGATTCAGAGAAGTGAACATAAGCGTAGAACAGGTTGGCAAATTGTTGGGTGGAAAAGTTCAGCATAATATCGACGCCGGTATTTTTAAAAATGCCTGCCCAATTCGTATGAGCTACGTTTTAAATTACTGTGGCATTCCGATTCCTTCTAACAGTAAATATGCGACAGTGACCGGAAACGACAAAAAGCGCTATATGTTCCGCGTTAAAGATATGATTGCATTTCTACCCACGGTACTGGGCAATGCCGATATGTCTGTCTCTTCTCCCACTCCTGCGCAATTTGCAGGCAAACAGGGCATTATCATCTTCACCGGGCACGGCTGTAGCGACGCTACCGGGCATGTCACACTCTGGAATGGAAATATTTGCTCTGATGATTGCCATTTTCTGGGCTCACCGGGTAATGGTTCATTTATTCCGACCAACGCAACATTCTGGAGCCTGAAATGAAACGTTTATTACTGCTGACCCTGGCTATAAATGCCCCTGCTGTTTATGCCCAAACCCTGCCTGATGTTAGCGCTTTTTCTCAGCAACAAATCTTTGAAAACTGGGTGCAAAATCGATGCATCAGTAAGATTGCGGACAGTAAAAGTCTCAAAGATGATGCAGAGGCCAGTGCAGCCGCATGGCTGGAAGCAAGCAATCTCCCTGCTGAGAATTTTGAAAAAGCTGACAAGGTGATTGTTTCTTTACTGAAAGAGAAAGTAGGCGGTACCGAACCGGGTCAATATCAGGTTTTAAAGTGCAGCTTAATCGCCAACAGCGACGCGATTCGTCCGCTCAAAACCGCAAAATAGAAGCAATGGAATCGCCCCCAAACGCCGCCGTTCTCGCCCCGAGAGCGGCAGCGTTTGAGCGCTAATCATACCAGCAGGAATACGCCATGCGATTCACGATTATTTCTACGAAACCCGGTCATCAGCCGCCGCAAAGCAGCTGTGATTTTTACGCCCCGGGCGGCACCATTGGGCGCGGTACGGATAACAATCTGGTGTTGCCGGATAATGACCGCACCATCTCTCGTCTGCAGGCGATTGTTCACGTTGACGCCCAGGGCGAATGCCGCGTGACCAACCGTGGCAGCGTCACCCGCGTGGTATTAAATGACATTCCGCTGGAGCGAGGGCGTCAGGTTGAGCTGCAGGATGGCGACATTCTCGGTATTGATGACTACCGTATCGAAGTGTCCGAACTGATCCACGATACGCAGCCCGTGAGCCGTATGGCGGCCAGCATGCATCAGCAGGCGCGTCCGGCAGCCGCACCCGCGCCCGCTGCGCAACCGAAGCCGGCGAGCGCCGCACCGCGCGGGAAGGCCGAGCCAACCGCCGTGCCAACGGAGATCTGGGATAGCCTGATGCAGGAGTTCTCCATCTCCGACAGCATCTCCAGCAACCGTACAAAACCGCAGCCTGCTGCATCGCACGATCCGTTCTCCCAGCCTTCGGCCCCGGAGCGTAACGCTGAAGATCCGCTGGCGATGTTCAACGACAGCGATCCAAAGCTTGAGCGTAAGAACGTTGACCCGGACACGCTGTTCAGCGACGAAGCGTTGTTCAAAAAAGAGAGTATTTTTGACGACGTCACCCCGTCAACGCTGGTGCCGCCGGGCGAGACGACCCCCGTCAAGCCAGAAGACGAGGCGACGGACGAACTCGATCCGCTGGCCCTGTTTGGCGGTAAGGCCAGCGCGCCAGCCGCGCGTAATGACGACCCGCTCGGGCTGATGGGCGGCGCCCCATTAACCCATCCGGATGACATTCTTACCGAAAAGCCTGCGCCAGTGCCGGAACCCGAGCAGGAAGAGGACGTGCTGGCCGATTCTCCGCTGTTCGCCCCTGAGCCGCAGGAAGAACCGCGTGCTGAAGAAGAGCCCGCGCGAACGGATTACGCAGGCTTCACCATGCCTACGCCACAGGCCGTTGCGCGCAGCAGCGCTCAGGCCCCGAAGGGCCGTCTGCGCATCGACCCGGTCAATAACGCCGCCGCCCCAACCGCTACGGCGAACAGCGGTGAGAAGGGCGAAGTGCTGCAGGGCGAGCTGCTGGAGGCGCTGCTGGAAGGCATGGGTCTGAGCGAAATGCAGCCCGTCCCGCAGTTTGACCGGGAAAATATGCGTCAGCTCGGGCAAATCCTCGGTATGTTCTCTCAGGGGACCGTGGCGCTGCTCTCCTCGCGTTCCATTCTCAAGCGTGGCGTGAAGGCCGATATGACCATGGTGCTGGACGATGCCAACAACCCGTTCAAGCTGTTGCCGACCGGCAAAACCGTGCTGATCCAGATGTTCGGCACCCCTATGCCGGGCTTTATGCCGCCGACCAAATCCGTGCGCGACGCGCTTATCGATCTGCAGGCGCACCAGCTGGGCATGATCTCCGGTATCCGCGCCATCATTGCCGCGATGCTGCAGTCCTTTAACCCGGAACAGCTGGAAGAGCAGGCGAAGCAGAACGGGATGACCTCTCGTCTGGCGCTGCCGGGCAGCCACAAAGCCGCCCTGTGGGACTATTTTGTTCGCAGCTATGGCGAGACGGCTGGCGAGATTGAGGATGACTTCCACACCCTGTTCGGCGAAGCCTTCCTTCATGCGTACGACATGGAGGTGAATCAGTACAAAGACTCACAGAGCGGATCGGAAGACAAATGAATATCGCAACGGCTTCTCTCTCCCGCCAGGGGACGCGCGCCAGCAACCAGGATCAGACGGGAGAAACCATAGGGGAACGTTCAGCCTGCTTTGTCGTCTGCGACGGCATCGCGGGCCTGCCGGGCGGTGAGGTGGCTGCAGAGCTGGCCCGCAACAGCATTATCTCCCGCTTCGATGGCGACAAACATCTTAATGCGCAGCATATCCGCGACTACGTGCAGACGGCGAACCGCACCATCCTCAGCGAACAGCAGGCCGTTCAGGACTATCGCCGGATGGGCACGACGCTGGTCAGCCTGTTCATTGACCGTGATTACGGTCTGGCCTACTGGGCGCACGCCGGAGACAGCCGCCTGTACCTGTTTCGCCGGGGATGGCTGTGGCATGTGACCACCGACCACAGCCTGGTGCAGCAGATGAAAGACGCCGGGCACCAGACCGACGATCTCAACAGCAATCTGCTGTACCTCGCGCTGGGGATTGAAAACGGCGGGCCGGAAGCGAGCTACAGCGACGTGGTGCAGGTTGAAGACGGCGATGCATTCTTACTCTGCACCGACGGGTTCTGGCACGGCGTTAGCGAAGAGCAAATGAAGCAGTCGCTGCATATGGTCAATACGCCGCAGGAGTGGCTGACCTTAATGAACCAAATCATTCAAAAGAATGGCGAACAGGAGGGGAATGCTCAGGATAACTATACCGCCCTGGCGGTATGGATGGGCAACCCTCAGGACACCACTTTGCTGCACACCCTCTCTGACGCAGCACAATTTCTTCCCTGCGGAACTGATTAGACACACAAGGAACGATATGAAACTTTGGCTATCGGGTTTGGCACTTCTGGCGGTCACCTCCACCGCGCAGGCTGAGAATTTCCGCATCGTGCAGTCTCCTGCGCAGAAGCTGGATATCTGGATCGACAACATTAAAGACAATACGCCGCAGAGCTGGTGTAAGCCAGAGGTGGCGCTGCGCATTGTGGCGAATGGTAAGAAAGACGTCTCCGTGCTGGAGAACTTTGTGCCGCGTCTTGGCTCCCTGCTGGAACACCAGTGCAGCAAAGTGAATAAGCTTAGCTGGACGCTCAACGATCCGGCGGGTACCACGCTGGCGCAGGGTACTGCAGGCAAAGCGCAGGACTGGGCGCTGGTGGTGAAACAGGAGCAGGCCGCGCCTGCTGCGACCGTCACCGCAACCCCAGCCAGCGGCGCGCTGCTGCCGCCGGACCAGAACGTGGCTTCCCGCACCGTCGCGGCTGACCGCACGCCGTGGCAGGAATTTACCCTGCAGGACGGCTGCCACCTGCGCACCTTCTGGGAAGGGGGCGCTTCCGCTCCGGCGCTCTTTATTCCGGATTCTGACACCACCCGCTGCGGTAACGGCAGCTGGCTGAGCGGACACACCGTGGTTTCGCAGTCCCGCAACGGTGGACAGAAAGAGATGGCGGTGACCTACATCCACGGCTTCCCGGTGGCGGGTCTGAACCAAAGCGCCGATCCTGAAAACGCGCTGATCACCTCCGTCAACAAAGAGCGCATGGTATTCAGCACCCCAGACAGCGACCAGAGCTGGATGATCCTGCCTTACGATAGCGCCCTGAATAGCTGGAAAAGCAACGGCACCGTAGCGGTGGAGATCTCCCGTGAAATTGCCAGCGATGATGCAAAACTGCAGGCGCGTATTGCGGCGGTGAAAAAAACCTGGAGCGCCTGGGTCGCACCCGGCACGTCGCTGAATATCGTGCTGATTGACACCCTGCGTCCTCAGCTGCGCGATCCGGCCGTTGGCGCATGGCGCGCGGCGAATTAAGGAGTGTCTATGAATACGCTCTATCAACACCTGGCGGGCGAGTCGCTCAGCGATGCGCTGGCGCGCCTTGAAGCTGAAATCAAAGCCCGTCCGGCAGATGCCGACCTCCGCGCCGCGTTCGTGCAGTTTTTAACCCTCAGCGGCAACTGGACGCGCGCGCTGACCCAGCTGAAAAGCTGGCTGGCGCTGAAGCCTCAGGCGAAGCCCACCGTCGCGCTGCTGGAGCAATCCATTCAGGGCGAACTGCAGCGCGCGCAGGTGATGGCGGGACAGGCGCGTCCGGCTATGCCTGAAACCCAGTGGCCGTGGCTGACGACCCTGGCTTCGGCGCTGAGCGAGGAGGGCGAGCGCGCCCGGGAACTGCGTCTCGAAGCCCTCGAACAGGCGCAGGCCACTGCGGGTCACATCACACTCGAAAACGAGGAGACGCAGGCGTTTGACTGGCTGATGGACGGCGATGCCCGTCTCGGCCCGGTCTGCGAAACCATCGTGAACGGCCGTTATTTCTGGCTGCCGTTCAGCGCCATCGCGGAGATCCGTTTCCAGGCGCCCGCCAGCGTGACCGATCTGGTCTGGCGTCACGCGCTGGTGCGCCTGACCGACGGTACGGAGCAGGTGTGTCAGATCCCGGCGCGTTACCCATTTGCTGCCGATGCCACTGATGCGGTCAAATTAGGCCGCACCACCGAATGGCAGCCGCTCGACGAAGACGGCACTCTTTACGAAGGCAGGGGCCAGAAGGCCTGGCTGAGCGAGCAAAGCGAATACCCGCTGCTGTCATTAAGCCTCGTGACGTTTGCGACGGATGGAGCCGATGAGTAATCCCGCTGGCGAAGGCGATCTGCTGCGCAGCGGCTGGCAAGCCCGCAGCAGGCAGGAGAAGGTGGGGGCGCGCGACAAAATGCAGCCCTCGCTGCTGGATCGTCTCACCGATAACGACCCGGAAAAAAAACGCGAGTCGGCCAACAGCAATCTGATCACCCACGCCGCCCTGCGCCGCAACGTCCTGCGCGATCTGCAGTGGCTGTTTAACACCATCAACCACGATGCCTCCGGCGACTTGAGCGCCTTGCCGCAAGTGAAGCGCTCGGTGGTCAACTTCGGCGTCGCGCCGCTGGCCGGGAAAAGGATGTCGGATATCGAATGGCACGACATTCAGCGCAAGCTCACCGAGGCCATCATCAATTTTGAACCGCGCATTTTGCCGCAGGGGCTGCAGGTCCGCTGCGTGTCGGATACCTCCTCGCTGGATCTGCACAATGTGCTCTCCATCGAGATCAAAGGGCGTCTGTGGTGTGTGCCGTACCCGCTGGAGTTTCTGTTTCGTACCGATGTCGATCTGGAAAACGGCCATTTTGAACTGAAAGATGCGGGGTAATCATGGAAAGTAAACTGCTCGAATATTACAACCGCGAGCTGGCCTACCTGCGCGAAATGGGGGCCGAGTTTGCCGAACGCTACCCAAAAGTCGCCGGACGGCTGGGCATGCGCGGCATCGAAGTGGCGGACCCGTATACCGAACGTCTGATGGAGGGCTTCGCCTTCCTGACCTCCCGTGTGCAGATGAAAATGGACGCGGAGTTTCCGCGCTTCTCCCAGCGTCTGCTGGAGATGATTGCCCCTAACTATCTCGCGCCCACGCCGTCGATGGCGATCGCGGAGATTGAGCCCGACAGCAGCCGGGGCGATCTGAGCAAGGGCTTCATTGTGCCGCGCGGCACCATGATGGACAGCCTGGCGCTGAAAAAAACCGGCGTGACCTGCAGCTATACCACGGCGCACGAGGTCAACCTGCTGCCGCTGAAAATCGATAAGGTCGAGCTGGGCGGCGTGCCCGCCGATCTGCCGCTGGCGCAGCTGGGGCTGAGCCAGCGGCAGATCGGCAGCGCCTTAAGGATCCGCATCGCCTGCGACGGCCCGCAAAACCTCGGACACCTGGATTTCGACCGTCTGGAATTTTTCCTCGGCGGTCCGGACATTGAAGCGCTGAAGCTGCTGGAGCTGGTGATGGAGCATCACGCCGGGATCGTCTGCCAGACGGTCAGCCCGCAGCCGCAGCGACAGCTGCTGGCGTCGGACGCGCTGCGCCAGGAGGGCTTTGAGCCTGACCAGGCTCTGCTTCCCGACGATCTGCGCAACTTTGACGGCTACCGCCTGCTGCAGGAGTATTTCGCCTTTCCGGCCCGCTTCCGCTTCATCAGCCTGAGCGGTCTGGGCACGCTTATCGAACGCTGTGAAGGCGAAAAAGCCTTCGACATCTTCATTCTGCTGGATAAGTCGGATGAACAGCTGGAGCGCGTGGTCGATGCCAGCCATCTGGCGCTGCACTGTACCCCGGTCATCAACCTTTTCCCAAAGGTCGCGGCGCGTCAGAAGCTGAATGAAGGCCAGCATGAATACCATCTGGTGGTCGATAACATTCGTCCTCTGGATTATGAAATTTACGCGGTCAAAAAAATCTATGGCAGCGCGGACGGCCAGCGCGATGACCAGACGTTTCGTCCTTTCTGGAGTACCTGGAGCGGCGATGCGGGCAACTACGGGGCCTATTTTTCCCTGCGCCGCGAACAGCGCGTGCTGTCCGAGCACGCCCTGCGCTACGGCACCCGTACCGGCTATATCGGTTCAGAGGTGTTTGTTTCGCTGGTGGATGAACAGCACGCCCCGTGGCAGGAAAACCTGCGCTATATTTCTGCCGAGGTGCTGTGCACCAGCCGCGACCTGCCGCTGATGCTGCAGCAGGAGCTCGGGCAGTTCATTATGGCCGACTCCATGCCGGTGAAATCCCTCACCCTGCGCAAAGGCCCGACGCCGCCGCGCCCGGCGCTGGCGGAAGGGTTCAGCACCTGGCGGCTCATCAGCCAGCTGCAGATGAACTACCTCAGCCTGATGGACAGCGAAAACGAAGACGGCGCGGCCGCGCTGCGCCAGCTGTTAGGGCTGTACGCCAACCTGGCAGAAACGCCCGTTGCGCGTCAGGTGGAGGGGGTACGCCACTGCGTGCTGGAGCCGGTTCACCGCCGCGTGCCTGAACCCGGCCCGGTCGTTTTCGCCCGCGGGATCGGCATCACCCTGACGGTCGATGAGCGAGCCTTTTCCGGCGCCAGCCCGTGGCTTTTTGGCAGCGTGATGGAACGTCTCTTTGCCCGCCTGGTGTCAATCAACAGCTTTACGGAGTTCACCCTGAAAAGTCAGCAGCGCGGCGAGATTGGCTACTGGGCGCCGCGCATGGGTAAAAGGGCGCTGATATGAGTGACGCTGCCACTGCACCGCTGCGCGTGCATCGCCTGACCCGGCTGCCGGACGCGTTCTGGCAAGGCGTTCGCGAGACGCCCTGGCGCTACGATCTGTTTCAGCTGTTAAGGCGCATTGATGCCCAGGGCGGCGAGCGCTACCCGCTGGGACGCGCGCCGCTGCCGAAATTTGAGCCGCTGCGCATCGGCCAGCAGCCGTCGATGAGTTTTGCGCCGTCGACGCTGGCTCAGGTACGCCAGCGCGAAGAAAGCGGGCTGCACGAGGTGTCTATCCTCAGCTTCGGCCTGTTTGGCCCGAACGGCCCGCTGCCGGTCCACATGACCGAATACGCCCGCGAGCGTATTTATCATCATCAGGACACCAGCCTCAGCGCGTTTGCCGATCTGTTCCATCACCGCCTTGCGCTGCTGTTTTACCGCGCCTGGGCGGATGCGCAGCCGACCGTCTCTCTGGACCGCGCAGACAACAGGCGCTTTGAGGGGTATCTGGCATCGCTGATTGGCATGGGCCAGCCGGGGCAGATGAACAAAGGCAGCCTGAGCTCGCATGCGCGATTTACCCACGCCGGACACCTGACCCGTCACGGGCGGGATCCGGAGGGGCTGGAGAAGATCCTGCTCAACTATTTTAAAGCGCCGGTTAAGCTGGTCAGCAACGTGCCGCAGTGGATGCCGCTTTCCGAGCGCGAGCAGGCGCAGCTGGGAGCAGGACGCCGCATGCCGCGCATGGGGGAGTCCGCCTTTCTCGGCGTCGCCGTCCGCGACGTGCAGCACAAGTTTCGCATCGAAATTGGCCCGCTAAGCGCGGAGGAGTACAACCGTTTTCTGCCGGGTGAAGCCTGGGTCACCGAACTGCGCGACTGGGTGCGTCAGTACGCCGGGGTGGAGTTTGAATGGGAAACGCGGGTGATCCTGCGTGAAGACGCGGTGCAGGGCACCACGCTCGGCAGCAATGGGCGATTAGGCTATAACACCTGGCTGGGCCTTCAGCCGCAGCCTGTCCCGCGTGGCGATCTGGTGTATCGCGCAGAGCGGTAATCCTTCCGTATACCGAATCATTGTTAATGGAAACTAACATGTCAGAAATTAGCCGTGCCGTGCTTTTCGGCAAACTGGATACGCTGTTATTTACCTCTCTGGAAAGCGCCACTGCGTTCTGCAAGCTGCGCGGCAACCCGTACGTTGAGCTGGTGCACTGGCTGCATCAGCTGATGCAGCAGCAGGATGGCGATCTGCAGCAGGTCATCCGCCACTTTGCCCTTGATGAACAGCAGCTGACGCGCGATATCGTGGCCGCGCTGGACGTCCTTCCGCGTGGCGCCAGTTCCGTTTCCGATCTTTCTGAACATATCGACAGCGCCGTGGAGCGCGCCTGGGTGTTTGGATCGCTGAAGTTTGGCGTCAGCCGTATTCGCGGCGGCCATTTGCTGATCGGCATGCTTAAAACCTGGAACCTGGCTAACGTGCTGAAAAGCATCTCGTCGCAGTTCACCCGCCTTAACGTCGAGGTGCTGATTGAGCAGTTCGACGCTATCTGCGCCAACAGCAAAGAGACGCAGCAGGCCGCTGCCGCCGCAGACGCACCGGCGGGTACGGTACCGGCGGCGCAGGGGACTCTGGCCCAGTACGGCCAGGACCTGACCGCCCGCGCCCGCGAAGGGAAGATTGACCCGGTTGTCGGGCGCGACGAGGAGATCCGCCAGATGGTGGATATCCTGATGCGTCGCCGCCAGAACAACCCGCTGCTGACCGGGGAAGCCGGGGTCGGGAAAACGGCGGTGGTGGAAGGGCTGGCGCTGCGTATCGCCGACGGCGACGTTCCGGAGCCGCTGCTAAATATTCAGCTGTGGCTGCTGGATATCGGCATGCTGCAGGCTGGCGCAGGCATGAAAGGCGAGTTCGAGGCCCGTCTGCAGGCGCTCATTAATGAAGTCCAGTCCAGCGCCACGCCGATCGTTCTGTTTATCGATGAGATCCACACCCTGATTGGCGCAGGCGGCCAGCAGGGGACCGGCGATGCGGCGAACCTGCTGAAGCCTGCCCTGGCGCGCGGACAGCTGCGCACCATCGGCGCTACCACCTGGGCGGAATACAAAAAGTACATCGAGAAAGACCCGGCGCTGACCCGTCGTTTCCAGACGGTGCAGGTCCACGAGCCGGACGAAGCGAAAGCCATTCTGATGCTGCGCAGCACCGTGTCGCCGCTGGAGACGCACCACCAGGTGCTGCTGCTCGACGAAGCGGTCAGCGCAGCGGTGAAGCTGTCGCATCGTTACATCCCGGCGCGTCAGCTGCCGGATAAAGCCGTTGCGCTGCTCGACACCGCCTGCGCCCGCGTCGCGGTCAGCCAGAGCGCGCCGCCTGCGCAGCTGGAAGACTGCCTGCGCCATCTTGCCGCGCTGGACGTTGAGATTGAGATTGCTGAGCGCGAGGCGCGCGTGGGAGCCGGTGACGCCGATCGCGTGACCGCTTTACTCGCCGAACGCGACGCGTATGAAACAAAACGCGAAGCCCTGGCCCGGCGCTGGGAAGAAGAGCGCAGCCTGGTGCAGGAGATTATCCGCCTGCGCGCGGCGCTGTTCGCGGCGGGCGATGACGATAGCGCTGAGCTGCGCGGCCAGCTGGCGGAACGGCAGCAGGTGCTGAACGCCCTGCAGGGTGACGAGCCGCTGCTGTTTGCCGCAGTGGATGAAAACGTGGTTGCTGCGGTTGTCTCCGACTGGACCGGGATCCCGCTGGGCCGGATGGTGAAAAATGAGATCGACGCGGTGCTCAACCTCGCCGACACGCTCAACCAGCGCGTTATCGGCCAGCGTCATGGTCTGGACCTCATTGCCCGCCGCGTGAAAACCTCGCGTGCGAAGCTGGACGATCCCAACAAACCGGTGGGCGTCTTTATGCTGTGCGGCCCGTCCGGGGTCGGTAAAACTGAAACCGCGCTGGCGCTCGCCGAGTCTCTGTACGGCGGCGAGCAGAACGTTATCACCATCAACATGAGCGAGTTCCAGGAAGCGCACACCGTTTCCACCTTAAAAGGTGCGCCTCCGGGGTACGTAGGGTATGGTGAAGGTGGCGTGTTGACCGAGGCCGTCCGCCGCCGTCCGTACAGCGTGGTGCTGCTGGACGAAATTGAAAAAGCGCACCCGGACGTCCACGAGATCTTCTTCCAGGTCTTTGATAAAGGCTGGATGGAAGACGGCGAGGGGCGCCACATCGATTTCCGTAACACCATTATTATCCTGACCTCCAACGTCGGCACCGACCTGATTAGCGCCATGTGCGCCGATCCGGAGCTGATGCCGGAGCCTGACGCGTTAAGCGGCGCCCTGCGCCAGCCGCTGCTGGAGGTCTTCCCACCGGCGCTGCTGGGCCGCCTTCTGGTGGTGCCGTACTACCCGCTCAGCGACGAGATGCTGGGGCAGATTGTTCGCCTGCAGCTCAGGCGCATTCAGCGTCGTCTGGAAGAGAATCACAGCATTATTTCTGAGTTTGACGACAGCGTGGTGGAACAGATTGTTCAGCGCTGTACAGAGGTGGAGTCCGGCGGCCGCATGGTGGATGCTATTCTGACCAACACCCTGCTGCCTCAGATGAGCCAGATCTTACTTACCGCCAGCCGCAGCGACGAGCAGTACCGACGTCTGCACGTCACCTGCGAGCAGGGCGAGTTTCACTGTCAGTTTGCCGCGTAATAATCATCAAGAGAACTGTAAAAGATGACGGATAATGATAACAATCGGACTGTCCCAAACGCGCTCCCGGTCGGGTACCGCTTCAACGAGTTTGAAATCAAAGAGGTGATCGGCGGCGGCGGTTTTGGCATCGTCTATCGCGCGTGGGATCACCAGCTCGAACGCACTATCGCTATCAAAGAATTTATGCCTTCCTCGCTCGCCGTGCGCGGCGACGATATGACCCTGGTGCTGCGCAGCGAGCGCTTTGGCAAAGCATTTTCCGCGGGCCTGAACAGCTTTATTCAGGAAGCCCGTCTGCTGGCGCGCTTTAACCACCCGAACCTGCTGCACGTCCTGCGTTTCTGGGTGCAAAACGACACGGCCTACATGGGGACGCTGTTTTACAGCGGCACCACGCTTTCGCGCCTGCGTGAGGAAAAGCCGGAGCTGATCAACGAGGCCTGGATCCGCCGCACGCTGCCGATGCTGTTCGGTGCGATCAAGACCATCCACAACGAAGGCTATCTGCACCGCGACATCTCTCTGGATAACATTCAGATTCAGGATAACGGCCTGCCGGTGCTGCTTGATTTCGGCTCCGCGCGCCGCACCATCGGTAACCTCTCCGACGAAACGGAAACCATGCTGCGCCCGGGCTTTGCGCCGATCGAGCAGTACACCGACGACAACGAAAGCGAGCAGGGCCCGTGGACGGATATTTACGCCCTCGGCGCGGTGCTGCGTACCCTGATTGTGGGCTCTCCGCCGCCGGTCAGCGTGGTGCGCTCAATTCAGGATACCTGCAAACCGCTGGTGGAAATCATGCCGCAGGGCTATTCCATTCCGCTGCTCCAGGCCATCGACCGCGCGCTGGCGCTGCACATGGAGGACCGTCCGCAGTCCATCGACGAGTTCGCCGCGCTGATTGAGATGCCGGTCGCCGGTATCAACGACGTGCTGACGGCGAAAAAGCCCGGCACGATGCTGGTACCGGTGGAGGAGGAACAGCCGGCTTCGCTGCTCGACTGGCGTCGCTATAAGATCCCGGGCATGGTTGCCGCAGGCGTGCTGGTGGGCGTTGTCGCCGGGGCGATGCTGTTCAGCAGCGGTAATGATGCTCCCGAGCAGGCTGCACAGCCACCGGCAGAGACGCGTCCGACTGAAACCGCCGCTAACACGCCGGATGTGAAGCCGGAAACGGCGAAGGTTAACGAGCAGGCGACGGCCCAGCAGACTCCGCCGCCTGTCGAGAGCCCTGTTGCGCTGGTCTATATCCGCATCCTCGACGGCGAAACGCTGAAAGTGAACGGCGAGCCAAAAGCGCTGCGTCCGGCGACCAACGGCTATGCATCGCTCAAGCTGCCGGCCGGTGAGGTGAAGATTGAACTGCAGGGCAACGGAAGAACCCGTGGCCAGACGCTGGATATCACTAAGCCGGGCACCTGGCTGGTGAATCCTTAGAATTACGCTCAGTCACAGATGCGAACCTCTTTTCTGCATCGCATAAGCTAGATGGAATAAAGATTATGCTCAACCGAATTACCGTTCAGCTCCCGGTGGAGGGGCTTCTGTTCTGGAAACTGACGGGCCGCGAGGCGATGTCCGAGTCGTTCGCGCTGACGCTGACCGTGCTCGGCACGGACGCGCGCATCGACCGCAGCAGGCTGCTGGGTCAGCCGGTCACGGTGACCATCCCGACGCAGAGCCTGCTGACGTCCCGCTATATTAACGGCAAGATTACCCGCGTGGCGGTCAGCGCCGTCGAGCTGACGGGCACCCGCTATGCGGTGTACCAGCTGACGGTGGAGCCGGACCTGTGGCCGATGAAGCGCGACCGTAACCTGCGTATCTTCCAGGGGCAGACGGTGCCGCAGATTGTCAAAACCCTGCTGGGTGAGCATCAGGTCAACGTTGAGGATAAACTCACCGGCAGCTACCGGGTGTGGGACTACTGCGTGCAGTATCAGGAGTCGAGCCTGGACTTCATCAGCCGCCTGATGGAGCTGGAGGGGATTGCCTATCACTTCAGCCACGAGGCGGACAAACATACCCTGGTACTGACCGACGCCGCCACGCAGCATCAGCCGTTCAGCGGCTATGAGGTTATTCCTTACCATCAGACGCCGTCCGGCGGCAGTACGGACGAAGAGGGCATCAGCCAGTGGGCGCTGGAGGACAGCGTGACGCCGGGGATTTACAGCCTCGACGACTATGACTTCCGCAAGCCGAACGCGTGGCTGTTCCAGGCCCAGCAGAACCCGGCGTCGCCGAAGCCGGGCAGCATTGACGTGTACGACTGGCCGGGGCGCTTTGTGGACAAAGGGCACGGGGAGTTCTATGCCCGTATCCGCCAGGAGCGCTGGCAGGTTGAGCATCAGCAGATTCAGGCCACCGCCACGGCGGCGGGGATTGCGCCGGGCCACACCTTCACGTTAACCAACGCGCCGTTCTTCAGCGACAACGGTGAGTATCTGGTCACGGCGGCGGGTTACCACTTCGAAGAGAACCGCTACGCCAGCGGCGAGGGGGAAACCATTCACCGTACCGATTTCACGGTGATTCCGTCGGCGGTGGTGTACCGTCCAGCACAGACCACGGCGTGGCCGCGCACCTACGGCCCGCAGACCGCGAAGGTGGTGGGGCCGAACGGCGAGAGTATCTGGACGGACAAATACGGTCGCGTGAAGGTGAAGTTCCACTGGGACCGCCTGGCGAAGGGCGATGACACCAGCTCCTGCTGGGTGCGCGTGTCGAGCGCGTGGGCGGGCCAGGGCTACGGCGGGGTGCAAATCCCGCGCGTCGGCGACGAGGTGGTGGTGGACTTTATCAACGGCGACCCGGACCGTCCGATTATCACCGGGCGCGTGTACAACGACGCGAGCATGCCGCCGTGGGCGCTGCCGGCCGCGGCGACGCAGATGGGCTTTATGAGCCGCACGAAAGACGGTTCCGTCGACAACGCCAACGCCCTGCGCTTTGAGGATAAAGCGGGCGCAGAGCAGGTGTGGATCCAGGCCGAGCGGAATATGGACACCAGCGTTAAGAACGATGAAACGCACAGCGTCGGCGGGGCGCGCAGCCATTACGTGAAGAAAAACGAGCTGCATCGCGTGGAAGCGAACCAGACTCAGGCCGTGAAAGGTGGAACCGAGATCCTGACGGGGAAAGGCAAGCTGGACGCGGCGGTGGAGCAGTACGTTATTGCTTCCGGGACGAAGCTGCGGCTGGTCTCCGGTGAGAGTGCCATTGAGCTGAATGCTAACGGCAAGATTAACCTCATCGGCAAAGAGTTTAACTTCTTCGTGGAAGGGGATGGTTATATCACCACGGGCGGTAAGCTGCATCTGAATACCTCTGGCACCAAGCCGGGCACAACGGCGCCGGGATCAGGGCATAAAGGGGATATTAATGCGGCGGTGCAGGAGAAATTTGCGCCGGGAAAGGAGAGTAAGGCTGGTGTGGCCGCCAGCGCACCTGCCGAAGCCTCTAAAAACGCTACTCCTCCAGCCTCCAGTGCTCCTTCAAGCGGATATGGTAAGGATGTAGATAGTCTTGTCGATAAATCGCCTACTATGAAAAATGACATAGCTACGTTAAAGAAACGAGGCTGGACATTTGAAGAAGGTGAGGCAGGTAAGGGGACGTTTGCCAATCGTCAAAAGCGAGTTATTACCGTTGATAAAAACGAGCTCGGTAACCCGAATGCGGTTGTTCAGTCTCTGTCACATGAAAGTGGTCACGCTTTATATGAACCCAACATTGATTTTTCTTCGCGCGACGCCTATCTCAACAGCACACTCAGTGATGAAGGCGCTGCAACGTTGAACAATATCCGGGTCCAACGCGAAATCATAGCCAACAAGGGTGGGGATATCGGTATTGCGGGCAATCCGGCAAATCAGACACAATATAATCATATCTATGATTCTCTTGAACGTGGGGCTATAAAGGAAAGTGAAGCGCGTACGCAGATAGGCCGTATCTTTGGCAAAGGCGAAAAAACGTCTACCACAGGGCAATATTACGAAGATTATTATGGCGGTTGGTATGATAAAAATTATCCATAGTCTAAAAACGGGTGCGGTGCTTGCGGCTTTATTAACGACGGGAATGGCAGGAGGTAACATGCAGAAACAGGATCTTTGGCAGTTCATTGCACAAATGAGCGCATCACTCAAAACGTTGTCCGTTAAAAGTCTGGATAACGCTCCGTTGTCATTCAGGCTGACGAAACAGAATGAATATATCAATTTCTACAATACCGACGATATCAAACTGGCGGATGGAACGAACATTACTGCAATTGATTTACGCTTAAGTAAAGAAAGTGACGGTATGGCACCGTTACTGAATTTTTCACCGTCCGGCCAGTGCATCACTCTCGATACCGTTAAAAAGCATTATCCGCAGCTGACGTTAACTGATTATCCACGAGGCCGCTCGGAGAACGAAGTGACCAGCTATACAGCGCCAAAAGATATGAATGGACAAAAGGTGAGCTTCAGTTTCACCGTGAAAAATCCTGACTGTCTGGGTTCAGTCGTCATAAGCGCCGAATAAGAAACGCTGCTCCCATGTCCTGGCGGTGTTTCCAGTGGTGAGAAGCGCAATAAATATTCATTGAATGACAATTAATGTGAAAAAACATACTCCGACATTTCTTTGCTCTGCCCTGATGTTTACATGTCTGAGCAGCAATGTGGTTTTGGCGCGGGTTAGTCCGCCTGTTCTGACAAAACAGGATTTTTCCGTCAAGGTTAAAGGCCAGTCTGTCACATTAGGCGACAGATGGTCTCCTGATATTGCCCGTAAAATTGACGTGCCGCTTGAAGGCCATTTTGTCGGTGAGGTTCCTTTTGACGGAACGAACTATAAATTCTACCAGCATCAAAAGAATGGTTTAAAAATATTCACTTCCAATCTCTGGTGGGATAAAGCAGGAAGAAGCGTTGATGATTATATCGTCCCCCAGATTACGCTGACTGCCTCAGATATTTTAACGCCGCGTGGAGTTCATGTGGGTTCAACAATCAGAGCACTGAACAATGCATACGGCGATGGTCAGATTGAAAATGATTCCGGGGAGCAGTGGATTTCTTATGAATTGGGTAAGAAATTGCTCTCTTTTGAGGTTAAAGACAGTAAGGTTGTGAAAATTACAATGAATTACGAAAATGGTTCTTCAGAGTGATTTATGACCAAAAAATATCTGACAGCCGTATTGTTCACCGCTTTATTGACAGGCGTTGTTGAAACATCATTGGCGCTTGAATTATCGCAATACAATAAGCTCGATACGGTTAGCCGCATCGTTAACGACAGCGAAGTGACAGACAGTCTCAGGACGCTGCTGGGAAATCATTACCAGACCTTTATTGATAACTTTGATGTCTTCGGTGAACCGCATACCGCGGCAGGCGGCGGATTGTTTGTTGAAGGCTGGATAAAGGATCTCTACCAGGAGAATGCGTCAGCGCTGGTCATCAATCCTGACGGCAAAATCTTTGCGGCCTGGGTGGTTCCGGAGTCGGACGTTATACAATATCGGTCATCTGATAATAGCCCGGTTATTCATGCCGATATTCAGCAATGGGCCGCCAGATTCAATACGATGCAGTTTGCAAAAAGCAGCCAATCAGGCCTCGCGTTTGACGGGGAGTGGGCTGGAGAATCCGGGAGCGACTCGACGTTAACCCTGCGGTTAGCTGAATCAGGCAACCGTATCACCGGGTCTTATTGCTATATATCCCAGAAAGGAAACCGCATAGATTGCCCGGAAGATGATGAGCGTAATCTTACCGGTACTATCGCTGGCAATCGTGCCAATATTGAATTCAACTCATCGTTTGGCGGCCCAGGCGGACGTGCTGTTCTGGCAATAAAGGGGAGTGAAATGGAATGGCGTCTGGTAACGCCTTCACAAAAAGGAAATGATTATACTCCGCTGCGTTATACGTTACGTAAAGCCGCTTCGGTTCATCACGCTGAAACCAGAAAACTGGACACCGAAAAGTTCACTATCTCTCTGATAAACAAGTGCGGGCGTTTCGAGGGTGAATGTGACCAGATGGTTTATCTCGGCGTGCGCAAAAGTGATAACAGTACGATCTCCTTAAAGGGAAAAACGTTGCACGATTCCGCAGGTAAAATAATCGGCTCAACGTACAAGAATGGCGAGATCGTTTATACCGTGACGTATGAGCCCGCGAAATTGGTTGTCAGCAAAGGCAGCCAGGTTTTAGTCGAACAGTCAGGTCAATGGCGTGAATAATAAAACAGCCAGCCAAAGGGCCAGCATGGATTGGCCTTTTTGTTTCTCACAATATTAATCATCCCGAGTTCACTTATGAAATACACCCTCCAGGAAGGTTCGTTTTCCCTTTTTCCTGCTGCCTGGCAGGATAACAGCATGAATATTATTCGCGATGACGAAAGCGGGCTGTCCGTGGTGGTCAGCCGCGGCGTGATTCCCGATGGCAGCGACTACGAACAAGAGTTTCACCGCCAGTGGGATGTGCTGCGTCCTCAGATGGGTGAAATTGCCCAGAGCGAATTCCGGAACGTAAAAGCCGGGCCTGACGGAAAAATTAACGGGCTGGAAGTTGAGACCACCTTTGACCGTAACGGGCAGCGCCTGTGGCAAAAACAGCTGGCCGTTCAAACGCCGGGCAAACCGGTATTGATGATTTTTACCCTCTCGGCACTCAGAGCCTTTACCGAAGAGGACGAGGTGCGCTGGAGCGCGCTTAAGCAGAGTCTGACGCTAAACGACAACCGGAATGTGTAAGGCATGAGCGATAACAACGCGGCCCGTAAGGGCGACGAGATTATTCACTCCAGCATTTTTGCTGACATCACCAGCATTGTGGCGGAAGGTGCCGCCTATGCTGTGATCGGCGCGGCGGTAGGCGCAGCTGCAACCGTAGCAGCGCCATTGCTGGGCGCAGGGGCGGCCGCTGCGGGCGTAGCGGCAATAGGATCCAGCTGTCTGTTAAGCGGGATTATCGGTGGCGTGCTGGCGAACGTGGCGGGTATTACCGACGATATTAGCAACGCCGCTGAGGGGTTAGGCAATGCGCTTTTCCCGCCGTCGCCTGCGGGTAAAATCACTACCGGTTCCAGTAACGTTCTCACCAACGCAATCCCCGCCGCGCGCGCGGCAGGCACGCTGACGCCCGCCGATACGCCGTCTCCTGAGCCGCAGTCGCCGGGCAGCTTTGCCGATTACGCGGGCATGCTGCTATCCGCAGCCGGTCAGTTTGGTAGCGAAATGTGGCAGCCGAGCGTGGCCTCTGCCGCCGCGGGAACCTCGCCGCTGGAAGAAGACAAGGTGGCGTGCGAAAAGCACTCCGGACCGCAGTATCTGGCGGAAGGCTCTAAAAGCGTCTTCATCAACGGGCAGCCTGCGGTGCGTGCCAAAGATCGCACCACCTGCGAAGGCAGCGTTTCTGACGACGTCTCCCCGAACGTGATCATCGGCGGCGACACGCTCACGGTCCGCGATATCAAAAGCGGTAAAACGCCGGGTCTGGCGCTGGGGATGATTGCGCTCTCCCTGCTGCGCGGGCGTCCGGGCAAGATCCTGAAAAACATGCCCTGCGCGCTGGCGGCAGCCGGCGGCGGGATGCTGGCCGATATGGCGGTGAATGCCGTGTTTGGCTCCTCGCACCCTGTTCACGCCGCCACCGGCGTGAAGGTGCTGAATGACGACGACGAGCTCGACTTCTCGCTGCCGGGGCGCTTTCCGCTTCGCTGGCAGCGCAGCTACAACAGCCTGACCACCCGGGAAGGGCTGTTCGGTCTGGGTTGGGCAACGACCTTTGACAGCTATCTCACGCTGGAGGACAACAACGCCACCTGGTTCGACGAAACCGGGCGCGAGCTGAGCTTCGAGCTGCCCCCTGTCGACCGCGCGTTTTACAGCATCAGCGAAGGCATTATCATCCGCCGCAATGAGAACGGCGACGTGGCGATTGCCGATGATGACGGCGCGGTGTGGCGTCTGTATAAACCGACCCGGGCGAATCCATCTATCCTGCGTCTGGCCTCCCTCAGCGACGAATACGGCAACGCGCTGCTGACGGAGTGGGACGAGCACGGCAGACTGGTTGGTCTTCACGACGAGCCGCGGGCGATAGACGTCACCCTGCGCTATGACGATGAACGTTTCCCGCAGCGCGTTACCGCTGCCAGCTATTTCGACGGCAGCCATACATGGCCGCTGATGCAGTGGGGCTACGACGCGCGCGGCCAGCTGGCGAGCGCGACGGACGCCTCCGGCGTGGTGACGCGTGAATACCGCTATAACGAGCACGGGCTGATGGTCTGGCACCGGATGTCGGGCGGTCTGGAGAGCGAATACCGCTGGAAAAAATTCGACCACTGGCGCGTGGTGGAAAACCGCACCAGCACCGGCGACGGGTGCCGCTTTAGCTACGATTTAGCCGCCGGGCTGACGACCGTTGAGCACTACGACGGCCAGACGCGCCGCCACTACTGGAACGCGCAAAACCTGATTGTCCGCTACGTTGACGAGCGCGGTGAAAACTGGCGCTACGAGTGGGACGAGAACGAGCTTCTGACGCGTCGCATCGATCCGCTCGGCAATGCCGTTACCTTCGTCTACGACGACATGGGCAACCGGGTTCAGGAGATCGACCCCGACGGCAATACCCGCACTACCACCTGGCTGGAGCACCGCGCGCTTCCTGCGGCCATAATTGAAGCCGACGGCAGCACCACCCGGTTCTGGTACGACGAACATCACGGCCTTAAGCGCGTGGTGGACCCGATGGGGCAGACCACGCAGCTGCGCCGGGACGCGTTCGGCCAGGTCGTTGAAGAGGTTGATGCCGCCGGAAACAGCCGCTACCAGGAGTACAACGAGGCCGGGCAGATCGTTCGTTCGACGGACTGTTCCGGGCGTATTACCCGCTACCGCTATCACCCGCTGGGCTGGCTGGTGGCCGAGACTGGCGCCGACGGGGAAGAGACGCGATATCGCTACGACGCCGCGGGGCGCCCGGTGCAGCTCGACCGTCCGGAAGGCTGGACGGAATCGCTCAAATGGAACGAACGTGGCCTGCCGGTGAAGCACGCGGGCGCCGACGGGAAAGAGAGTGAGTTCAGATACGATGAGGCGGGGCGCTTAACCGCCACCCGTAATACCCAGGGTGAAGAGGTCCGTCGCCGCTGGGACAGCCGCGGGCGTCTGATTGCCCTGGAAAACGAAAACGGCGAAGCGTATCAGTTCCGCTGGGGCGCGGACTCGCTGCTGCTGGAAGAGGTGGGGCTGGATGGCGTAGCCTCGCAGTATCGCTATGACGCCTGCGGACGCACGATAGCACGCACGTTTGCCGCCGGTCATCCGGAGGCCATCACCCACGCCTTCGCCTGGAGCGCGAGCGGCCAGCTGGTCGCCCGCACCACGCCGGAGGGGCAGACCCGCTACCACTACACGCCGTCCGGACTGTTAAGCCGAATTGGTCTGCATCCTGCGCTTGCAGCCGACGCGTGGACCACCGAGGCAGAGCAGGAGCTCGCCTTTGACTATGACGCGCTCGGTCGCGTGACGCGCGAAGCGGGCGAGCTCGGCGAGCTGGCTTGGGAGTATGACGCGCTGGGCAACCGCACCTCCGTCACGCTTCCCGACGGCCGCGAGCTGAAGCAGTTCTACTACGGCAGCGGGCATCTGCTCAGCATTGCTCTTGATAGGCTGTCGGTCTCCGACTTTACCCGCGACGAACTCCACCGGGAGACCAGCCGCACTCAGGGGCTGCTGACCACCCGCAGCGAATACGATCGTCTTGGGCGACTGCATCGCCGGGACGTCTTTACCGGCAATGCGCAGCGCCCGTCGCCGCGCCGCTGGTCCCGCCGCTGGGATTACGACTACCACAATAACCTGGTGAGGGAAGAGCGGGACGATAACCCGTTCAGCTGGTACCGCTGGCAGTACGACAGCGCCGGGCGCCTGCTCGTTCAGGACGGCACGCTGCCCGGCCAGGAGCAGTGGCGCTGGGACGCTGCCGGTAACCCGCTCGAAGGATCTGCTGAGAAGGTCACGCACAACCACCTGACGCAGCTGAACGGCATTCGCTGGCGCTATGACATCCACGGCCGCACCGTGGAGAAAGATAACGGCCAGACCCGCTGGCACTACCGCTACGACGGCGAACATCGCCTGACGGAGGTCATCAGCCAGCCGCGGGATCGCAACAAACCGCAGACGCAGGTCAGCTTCCGCTACGATCCGCTCGGTCGCCGCATCAGCAAAACGCGGCGCCAGATGCTGGGCGGACAGCCAACCGGCAAGCCGGTCACCACCCGGTTTGTCTGGGAAGGGTTCCGCCTGCTGCAGGAGGTGCACGGGGATGTGCCGCTGACCTACGTCTACAGCGACCAGGACAGCTACGATCCGCTGGCGCGTATTGATGGCGTGGATGCTCCGGAGATCTTCTGGTTCCACTGCCAGCCCAACGGCACGCCGGAGCGGATGACGGATATCGAAGGGCAGGTGCGCTGGGAAGGGGTGAACAGCGCCTGGGGCAAGCTGCTGCGGGAAAGCGAGACGCAGGTATCAGGATATTCTCAGAACCTGCGCATGCAGGGGCAATACCTGGACCGTGAGACAGGGCTGCACTACAATCTGTTCCGGTATTACGACCCAGACTGCGGACGGTTTACGCAGCAGGACCCGATAGGGCTGGCGGGGGGGATAAACCTTTACCAGTATGCGCCGAATGCGCTGGGGTGGGTGGATCCGTGGGGGTTGTCGAGATGTAAAGCACCGAACGGATATAAAACTGGTGATGTTGATCCACATGGTAATCTTTCGCCTGGTGTAAACAGAGCATCGGGTCATACAAATAGTAAAAATGATGGGTTTGTACAAAGTCACCACCCAATACAGGACGCTTGGGCTAAGAAAAGAATAAACGGTTACCAGAGAAATACTGCACCTGCTACGTTACTTAAGTCCGCATCAGGCAGTCCGCACGCGAATATAAGTTCTGCTCAACGAACTCGTAGAGCTTTGCCGGGAGGTTGGGATACAACATTGAAACAAGAGTTTCATATCAGTTACAAAGAAATGATTGATGCAGGTGTTCCAAAGCAGCAGGCTAGGAAATCGATTAGTGACTCTTATAAATATTTTGACCAGTTAAGAGAGTTAAATAGTAGTAATGTTTATTTTGATATATAACTTATTAATTTATAGGTAATCCGATATGGAAAAACAAGATTTAATCGATCAGTTAAATGAAATTGAAAAATTCATGCACATGCCTTTACCTTCTAAATATAAGCGCTTTATGATTGAGAACGTCAAGGACACTGACTCGTATGAAATTCAACGAGCGAATGGTGATCAACTTTATGTTTTCAATTGTTTTGATTTACTTGAAAGAAATAATACCTATGCAATTCAAGAAGTTGAGCCCGACGTTTTATTGATTGGTCAAGATGGTGATCTTGGGTACTTCTTAAATTTGCGCAAAGGTTCTGATGAGATTTATTCTTTAGATCTTGGAGCGTTAGGAAGCCTAGACATGGATAAAGAAAGTGATAGCATATTTACGCTATAATGTTTTTTTAAAACTAGATCAATGTTTTGGGAAAATCCACACCAAATCGTGAATATTTTCTTTCAAAAGAAATTAAACATAAAAAGAAGTTCATCATATTGCAATTTTTAATGATGTAATCTTTACATTCCGCCCCAGCACTGCGCCGCTGGTCTCTCCGCTCGCATTACGACTACCGCAATAACCTGGTGAGGGAAGAGCGGGACGATAACCCCTTCAGCTGGTACCGCTGGCAGTACGACAGCGCCGGGCGCCTGCTCGTTCAGGACGGCACGCTGCCCGGCCAGGAGCAGTGGCGCTGGGACGCTGCCGGTAACCCGCTCGAAGGATCTGCTGAGAAGGTCACGCACAACCACCTGACGCAGCTGAACGGCATTCGCTGGCGCTATGACATCCACGGCCGCACCGTGGAGAAAGATAACGGCCAGACCCGCTGGCACTACCGCTACGACGGCGAACATCGCCTGACGGAGGTCATCAGCCAGCCGCGGGATCGCAACAAACCGCAGACGCAGGTCAGCTTCCGCTACGATCCGCTCGGTCGCCGCATCAGCAAAACGCGGCGCCAGATGCTGGGCGGACAGCCAACCGGCAAGCCGGTCACCACCCGGTTTGTCTGGGAAGGGTTCCGCCTGCTGCAGGAGGTGCACGGGGATGTGCCGCTGACCTACGTCTACAGCGACCAGGACAGCTACGATCCGCTGGCGCGTATTGATGGCGTGGATGCTCCGGAGATCTTCTGGTTCCACTGCCAGCCCAACGGCACGCCGGAGCGGATGACGGATATCGAAGGGCAGGTGCGCTGGGAAGGGGTGAACAGCGCCTGGGGCAAGCTGCTGCGGGAAAGCGAGACGCAGGTATCAGGATATTCTCAGAACCTGCGCATGCAGGGGCAATACCTGGACCGTGAGACAGGGCTGCACTACAATCTGTTCCGTTATTACGACCCGGACTGCGGGCGGTTTACGCAGCAGGACCCGATAGGGCTGGCGGGGGGGATTAACTTATATAAATATACTGTTAACCCTCTTACCTGGATAGATCCTCTGGGTTTAGCTGGTTGCACTTTAACAAAATCGAAGTCAAAAAATTACGAATACGTTTTGAAATTGAAACGTTCTGAATATCCTGCAACGTTTGGTCACATATCAGACGCGATCGATTTAGGACATGCAAAGGTTGTAACAATTCAACGAGGCACTGCGAAAGCTAACAGGAAAACGAGTCTAAAAAATATCAAAACAAAGCCTGGTTATGATCGTGATGAATGGCCTATGGCAATGTTTAAAGAAGGCGGTGATGGCGCTAGCGTAAGATATATAGATCCTAGTGATAACCGTGGTGCAGGTTCAAGTATTGGCAATGTTTTGTCAGAACTGCCAGATGGAACAAGAATAAAAGTCGAGATAATATAATGAGTGATAAGAGCATGCAAACAGTAGATCTACTTATTTCGCATAGTCAAATATTGTTACGATCCCGAGATTATGACGAAAAACTGAGTCAGTGGGGAAAAGGCAATGTTTCTCAAGGTGCTGTTCTACACAAGGATTATGTTATATTCGATCCATTACCAGAGGACGCGTTTGGAGCAAACGTCAATATCAAAATAGAGAATGGTTTTAAAATGGATGAAAATGCTCAGCGCTGTATTGTTGTGCCATTTTTCATTACGGATAAAGATAAGCTGCAAATCGCTTCTGCAACTGAGAAATTCGATTTAAATATTGATGTGAACGATAAACTTTATTCACTTTTTTATGAGATTTGTGAAGGCGGTGAAATTTACTATAATTTCACTCTTGTACCGGCAAAAGAAGCTATTGCTGCTAAGTTTTTGCTAGATGACCCTTGGGGAGGAATAAAAGATCATCCTCTCAAAGAAGGGGTTTTTTAAATGTAATATTAACCGGGGAATTAATCTTGGAATAAAAATCCACGCCAAAGCGTGGATTTTTTTATTCAAAACAAATCAAACGTTAAACAGGAAGTTCATCACATCGCCATCTTTAACGATATAATCTTTCCCTTCCGCACGCATCTTGCCTGCTTCTTTCGCGCCTTGCTCACCTTTGTAGGTGATAAAGTCTTCAAACGCGATAGTCTGCGCACGAATAAAGCCTTTCTCAAAGTCTGTGTGGATCTTACCGGCCGCCTGAGGTGCAGTCGCACCTACAGGAATAGTCCACGCACGCACTTCTTTCACGCCAGCGGTGAAGTAGGTCTGCAGGTTCAGCAGCTCATAGCCTGCGCGAATTACTCGGTTCAGGCCCGGCTCTTCCAGACCCAGCTCGGCCATGAACTCTTCACGGTCGGCGTCGTCCAGCTCGGCGATGTCGGATTCAACGGCAGCGCAAACCGCCACAACCACAGAACCTTCAGCCGCTGCGATTTCGCGCACTTTGTCCAGGTACGGGTTGTTCTCGAAACCGTCTTCGTTAACGTTGGCGATGTACATGGTTGGCTTCAGGGTCAGGAAGCTCAGGTATTTGATCGCCGCCTTGTCTTCTTCAGTCAGGTTTTTCAGCGCGCGCAGCATGCCCGCGTTTTCCAGCTGCGGCAGACATTTTTCCAGCGCAGCCAGTTCCGCTTTCGCGTCCTTGTCGCCGCCTTTGGCTTTCTTCTGCACGCGGTGAATCGCGCGTTCGCAGGTGTCGAGGTCAGAGAGCGCCAGCTCGGTGTTGATGACGTCGATGTCGTCAGCCGGATCCACTTTGTTGTTAACGTGGATGATATTGTCGTTCTCGAAGCAGCGCACAACGTGGCCGATCGCTTCGGTTTCACGAATGTTGGTCAGAAACTGGTTACCCAGGCCTTCACCTTTGGACGCGCCTTTTACCAGGCCCGCGATGTCCACGAATTCCATGGTGGTTGGCAGAATGCGCTGCGGCTTAACGATTTCCGCGAGCTGGTCCAGACGCGGGTCCGGCATTGGCACAACGCCGGTGTTTGGTTCGATGGTACAGAACGGGAAGTTCGCCGCTTCGATACCCGCTTTGGTAAGCGCGTTAAACAGGGTGGATTTGCCCACGTTTGGCAGACCGACGATACCGCATTTGAATCCCATTTCTAAATCACCTTAATATCTTGATAATCAATCCGTTAACGATAACCGACTGATGAAAAGTAAATAACTACGCCTATTATACACGTAACCCGCATGACGCGCGGTAAAAAAGCCGGATCGGGTGGATTATTGCGCTTTGAAAGCGTGTAAGCGGTTTGTCGCTTTGGTTAACCCATCTTTCAGCCAGATTTCGGTGCAGCGCGCCGCTTCGTCTACCGCCTCGTCAATCAGTTTCTGCTCAGAAACCGGGGGCTTACCGAGTACGAAACCGACAACTTTGTTTTTATCGCCCGGATGGCCGATCCCTACGCGCAAACGGTGGAAATTCGGGTTATTGCCCAGCTTGCTGATGATGTCTTTAAGGCCGTTGTGGCCGCCGTGCCCGCCGCCCAGCTTGAATTTTGCTACGCCAGGCGGGAGATCCAGCTCATCGTGTGCGACCAGAATTTCATCCGGATTGATGCGATAAAACGTTGCCATTGCTGCCACCGCTTTACCGCTCAGGTTCATAAAGGTGGTGGGCACCAGTAAGCGAACATCCGCGCCAGCAAGGTTGATACGTGAGGTATACCCGAAGAATTTAGGTTCTTCACGCAGGGGAGCACGTAACCGCTCGGCCAGCAGATCGACGTACCATGCCCCGGCGTTATGGCGGGTGGCCGCATATTCTGCGCCCGGGTTGGCGAGGCCGACAATCAGTTTAATCGTCACGATTCAATTCCTAATGGGTTCCAGATCTGGCGCGTAGTTTACTGTCTGGCGCGCCGCTTGACAAAATTCTGCGATCTTCTCGGCGAAATACGAATAATTTCTGATTTGAACAATTAGAATTTCAAGCTGTTCAAAGCCTTATTTGTAAACTTTTGTTTGGGACTTATCTGTAATTGTGATCATTCACGCAACTCATAAAAGGGGCGTTGTCTATACTTTACACACAAGTATTAGGGGCTTTTCCCCTGACAACCCAAAGTTCCGGAGGTGACACATGAAACGCAAAAACGCTTCGTTACTCGGTAACGTGCTGATGGGGTTGGGGCTGTTCGTGATGGTAGCCGGCGTAGGTTATTCCATTTTAAACCAGTTACCTCAGATTGACCTCCCGCAATACTTCGCGCATGGCGCGATATTGAGCATCTTCGTTGGTGCGGTATTGTGGCTCGCCGGGGCGCGCGTGAGCGGACATGAGGAGGTCTGCGATAAATACTGGTGGGTGCGCCACTACGACAAACGCTGTCGTCGCGATCAGCATAAGCACAGCTAGTGCCTGATAAAGAACGCCGAAACGGCTCCCGCGGGAGTCGTTTTTTTTTGCATCAAGGATTGACCCTCACGTAACGTAAGGCTCCAGAGTGGCGCCACTGGCAAAGAAAAAGGAGCAGTTATGTTGATTCAGGTGGGTGAGCTGGCGAAACGCGCCGGGATCACCGTGCGGACATTGCACCACTATGAGCAAACAGGGTTGTTGCTGCCTTCTGCCAGAAGCGCGGCAGGTTACCGGCTATACAACCTGGCGGATGTCCAGCGTCTGCACATGATCCAGGCGCTGGCAAAAGCGGGGCTGGAACTTGCTGAAATCAGGGATTTCCTGGAACAGGAGTCGCTGTCGTTAACCGAGTTACTCGATGCGCAAATCACGCTGCTGGATAAACAGCTGCGCAGCATACATACGCTGCGCGACCGGCTGGTGGAACTGCGGATCGGGCTTCTCGACGATGCGACGCCGGATCTGGAATCCTGGCTACAGACTCTGGAGTTAATGAATATGTACGATCGCTGGTTTAGCAAAGAAGAGTTACAGCAGCTGCCGTTTGCGGTGCAGAAGGATGCGCTGGCGGCTATCTGGTCAGGGCTGGTTGCAGAGGCTAAGACGCTTCTGGAGCAACATATACCCGCGACTGACGCGCGGGCGATGGATCTGGCGACGCGCTGGATGGAACGCCTGGAGCAGGACACGGCGGGCAAGCCGGAGTTTCTCACCCGGCTGAACGAGATGCACAGCGTTGAACCGCAGATGCAGGCGCAGACCGGCATCACGCCGGAGATGACGGATTACATCACGCGCGCGTTTGCTGAGTCTAAGCTCTGCATATGGGAGAAGTATCTCACTGCCGAGGAGATGGCCTTTACCCGGGCACACTACTTTGACCGCATGATGGAGTGGCCGCCGCTGGTGGCGAAACTGCATCAGGCGCAGCGGGAAAATATCGATCCCGCCTCGGAGGAGGCGCAAAAGCTGGCTGAAAACTGGCTGGCATTGTTCCAGTCTTACGCGGGCACCAGCCCGGAAACTCAGCAAAAGTTTCGCGCAGCCATGCAGCAGGAGCCGCACCTGATGAAAGGAACCTGGATGACGCCTGCCGTGCTTGCATGGCTCCAGCAGGCGATCGGGGTGATGATGCAGAGACGTTTCTCTGCATCATGAGACTCACAGATCCGCTAACGCGGCTTCACGGTTAGGGTAGAAGGAGAGTCGGCCAGGGATAGGCTGCACGCCCGCGCGCGCCATGGTGCGCAGCGGCTGAAACTCCAGGTTACTCACCCGCAGCTCACAGCCTTCCGGCAGACGTGCCACAAAGCGCTGGAAGGCATCCAGGCCGCCTGCATCCAGCACCGGTACGGCATCCCATTTCAGCACCACAACCCGTTTGCCCGCGATGCGGGACTCCAGATCGCTGAACAGACCTTCCGCCGCGGCGAAGAATAGCGGGCCAATCACGCGCAGCACCAGCACATCGTCAGGCACCTCGACGTTAACCGGGGAAAGACGCGTCATCTGCGCGATACGGCGCATAAACAGCAGGGAAGCCAGCACGATCCCGACGCTGATGGCGATAACCATATCGAACAGCACGGTCAGCGACATGCAGATCAGCATCACGATGATGTCGTCTTTCGGCGCGCGACGAAGCAGGTTCACCACCTTGTGCGCCTCGCTCATGTTCCATGCCACCATCAGCAGCAGGGCGGCCATGGCGGAAAGCGGTAGCCAGGAGAGCAGCGGGGCGAGGATCAGCAGGGCGAGGATCACCAGCACGGAGTGGATAACCGCCGAAACCGGTGAGGTCGCACCTGCGCGGACGTTGGCCGCAGAACGGGCGATGGCTGCCGTTGCGGTAATACCGCCGAAGAACGGCGCGACGAGGTTGCCTAATCCCTGACCGACCAGCTCGCTGTTGGCTTTGTGTTTGGTGCCGGTCATGCCATCCAGAACGACGGCGCAGAGCAGGGATTCAATCGCCCCCAGCATTGCCATAGAGAACGCGGCGGGAAGCAGGGCTCGCAGGGAATGCCAGCTTAGGGTGAAGCTGGAGCCGGGCATGTCCCACGGCAGCACCAGCTGCGGTAGCAGTTGCGGAATACCGCTACCCTGTGAACCGTCCGCCAGAACATAGTGGAACTGCGAGCCGATAGTCGCGACGTGACCACCGAGCATATTGACGATCGCCATCACCGCGCAGCCCAGCAGCAGCGCGGGCAGATGGCCCGGCAGACGAATACCGAGGCGAGGCCAGACGATCAGCGTGCCCAGCGTCACAATCCCGATGGCGGCGTCGCCCAGGTTGGCCGTCGGCAGCGCCATAAACAGCGCCCCCACTTTTTGCAGATAGTGCTCCGGTACGTGGGGCATCTGCAGGCCGAGGAAATCTTTGATCTGCATAGTTCCGATGGTAATACCAATCCCCGAGGTGAACCCCAGCGTCACGGAAAGGGGAATATATTCAATCAGGCGACCAAAGCGGGCCAGACCAAACAAAATCAAAAAGACGCCGGACATCAGGGTGGCTACCAGCAGGCCTGCCAGACCAAACTGCTGCGAAACCGGGTAGAGGATCACCACGAAGGCGGCGGTCGGGCCGGAGACGCTGAAGCGCGAACCGCCCGTCAGGGCAATGACGATCCCGGCAACGGCCGAGGTGTACAGACCGTACTGCGGCGCAACGCCGCTGCCAATCGCCAGCGCCATCGCCAGCGGGATGGCGATGATGCCGACGGTGACCCCGGCAATCAGGTCACGGACAAAGCGTGACGAGGTGTACTTCTCTTTCCAGCAGGCGTCGATGAGGGCGCGAAAGGGCAGAACATGTGAGGAGGCTACGTTTTTCACAATTATCTATCATCCGTATGCGCATCATCTGTCATATGAATGGCAGGTGAAGGAGGCATTAATCATACAAATAAAACCCGGAGACAAAAAAACCCGCCGCAGCGGGTTTTTCGGCCGTGTTCGATTAGTGTTCGAACATTGCTGAGATGGATTCTTCGTTGCTGATACGACGAATCGCTTCGGCCAGCATCCCGGACAGGGTCAACGTACGCACGTTTGGCAGTGCTTTGATCTCGTCGCTCAGTGGGATGGTATCGCATACCACCACTTCGTCAATGACGGAGTTGCGCAGGTTGTTTACCGCATTACCGGAGAAGATCGGGTGAGTCGCGTAAGCGAACACGCGCTTGGCACCACGCTCTTTCAGCGCTTCAGCTGCTTTACACAGCGTACCGCCGGTATCGATCATGTCGTCAACCAGCACGCAGTCTCGGCCAGCAACGTCACCGATGATGTGCATCACCTGAGAAACGTTTGCGCGCGGACGGCGTTTGTCGATGATAGCCATGTCGGTATCGTTCAGCAGCTTAGCGATAGCACGGGCACGTACCACGCCGCCGATGTCCGGAGAAACCACGATTGGGTTATCCAGGTTCAGCTGCAGCATGTCTTCCAGCAGGATTGGGCTGCCGAATACGTTATCAACCGGAACGTCGAAGAAGCCCTGGATCTGCTCTGCGTGCAGGTCAACGGTCAGTACGCGGTCAACGCCGACGCTGGACAGGAAGTCAGCGACAACTTTAGCGGTAATTGGCACACGCGCGGAACGGACGCGACGGTCCTGACGGGCATAGCCGAAGTAAGGGATTACAGCAGTGATACGGCCTGCGGAAGCGCGACGCAGGGCGTCGACCATAACAACCAGTTCCATCAGGTTGTCGTTCGTTGGAGCACAGGTGGACTGGATGATGAAAATATCACCACCGCGTACATTTTCGTTAATTTGTACGCTGACTTCGCCGTCGCTAAAGCGACCTACGGCGGCGTCGCCGAGGGAAGTGTACAGGCGGTTGGCAATACGTTGTGCTAGTTCCGGGGTGGCGTTACCAGCAAAAAGCTTCATATCAGGCACGAGAAGAACCTCAGGCATGCGTCCAGTGGTGGATAGCGTTCGCCGCAAACTGTGCGGGCCAGGCGAAGGCTATCCAGGCGGTGTATTAAAGAGCGCGATGCAACGTCTGGAACAGGGTGACGTTGTCACCGATACTCAGTCTGCGCCAGAATGGTCTGCTGTAGGGGGGAGGTGTTCATCCCACGTGCTACAAAACCATGCAGCCAAACCGGCGCTTGCTCAAGCACCTGACGAGCGGCGGATTCGGTGTCAAATTCAGCAAAGACACAGGCCCCTGTACCAGTCAGGCGCGACGGCGCGTATTCTAACAGCCAGGAAAGCACCGCATCAACCTCGCGAAAACGTTTTCTTGCGATATCCTCGCAATCGTTGCTGAATTCACAATTTAATAACGTTTCTATTGACCGAACCGGGGTATTCCTTTTCAGGTCAGGATCTTTAAAGATGACCGGGGTCGGAATACTCACGCCAGGGTGGGCAACCAGATACCACTTCTCCGGCGGTTCAGCCGGGGAGAGAATCTCACCCACGCCTTCAGCAAAGGCCGCATGACCGCGCACAAATACCGGGACATCCGCCCCCAGCGTCAGGCCCAGGGCTGCCAGTTCGTCCTTCGACAGCCCGCAGCCCCAGAGGTGATTCAGCGCAACCAGCACGGTGGCGGCGTTGGATGATCCACCGCCCAGACCGCCACCCATCGGCAGGCGTTTCTCGATACGGATATCCGCACCGCTTCCCGCGGGCAGACGGCCCGATTCCGCCGCGGCTTTCATCAGCAGACGCGCGGCGCGCACGATCAGGTTGTCCTCATGCGCCACGCCTTCGACCGGCGTTAGCAGGCAAATCTGCCCGTCCTGGCGCAGTTTAATAGAGATCGTGTCGCCATAGTCAATAAACTGAAACAGCGTCTGCAGGGTGTGGTACCCGTCAGCACGCTGGCCGGTAATGTATAAAAACAGGTTCAGCTTTGCCGGAGAGGGCCAGTGGGTCATCATTTAACGATCCAGTTGTCCATTTTCAGCTTGATACGCTGGCTGCCCTGGGTCAGCTCCATGTTTGATGGCAGCGACGGTTTACTCTTGCTGTCATAGGCGCTGTACACCACTTTCCAGGTTTTGCCGTTCTGGGTGTAGTTCACTTGGCTCAGGCGGTACTGGTCGTCAAGGGTGTAGTCAGTTGCCTCACCCGGCAGGCCAAGGATCCACTGGCGCAGGCTGTTGAGCGGGATTGGCATCCCGGTCAGCTTGCCAATCATCTCTTCGGCATCGGTCGCGGTATAGTGCTGGCCTTTGTTATCGGTGATCTGCGCTTCGCCCGGCTTGGCGATAAGCTCCAGCTCGGTGCTGCCCAGCGGGTTCAACAGCAGCAGGCGGTAGTTGTCCTGTCCCGTCTGCTGCCAGAAGAAGCGGGCATAAACTTTTTGTTCGTCAGAGAGATAAGCGAAAGCGCCGCGGGTCTGGTACTGGTTCAAATTACGGACGTCCTGCTGGTGCTGACGCCACTGCGGTGAATCAGGGCTTTTGCCCGGGCCTTTTGGTTGGGTGACGGTACACGCGGTCAGAACCAGTGCTGCCAGCGGCAGCAGGCGAATCAGTCGGGTCATAATGAGGACAAATCCTTGAGATACGTTGCAGTTATAACTGTTAATGCTAGCGTCGAAGGGGGCTACCGTCTACGTTCAAATTATCTCAAAGGGTTGTGTAACCTATTACTCCGAAAGGGGGCAGTCCCTTTTATTGATCTCGCGCATCCTGTATGATGCGTTCTGCTAACCTTATTAACGCTGGTACTACTCCCGCTCAACATGACCCTATTAGCACTCGGCATCAACCACAAAACGGCTCCGGTTTCGCTGCGAGAACGCGTGACGTTTTCGCCGGACACGCTTGACCTGGCGCTGGACAGCCTGCTTGCACAGCCTATGGTGCAGGGTGGCGTGGTGCTCTCGACGTGCAACCGTACCGAGCTGTATTTAAGCGTGGAAGAGCAGGACAACCTGCACGAAGCGCTGATCCGCTGGCTATGCGACTACCACAATCTCAATGAAGACGAGCTGCGCAACAGCCTGTACTGGCATCAGGACAACGATGCCGTCAGCCATCTGATGCGCGTCGCCAGCGGGCTGGATTCACTGGTGCTGGGCGAGCCGCAAATTCTGGGACAGGTGAAAAAAGCGTTTGCGGATTCGCAAAAAGGGCATCTGAAGGCCAGCGAGCTGGAGCGCATGTTCCAGAAGTCGTTCTCCGTGGCAAAGCGTGTGCGAACCGAAACCGACATTGGTGCCAGTGCGGTTTCTGTTGCTTTCGCGGCCTGCACCCTTGCACGCCAAATCTTTGAATCCCTGTCTACCGTTACCGTGATGCTGGTGGGCGCGGGCGAAACCATCGAACTTGTGGCGCGCCATCTGCGCGAGCATAAAGTGAAAAAGATGATTATCGCAAACCGCACCCGCGAACGCGCGCAGGTGCTGGCGGATGAAGTGGGTGCAGAGGTGGTTGCCCTGAGCGACATCGATGAACGCCTGAAAGAGGCGGACATTATCATCAGCTCAACCGCCAGCCCGCTGCCGATTATCGGAAAAGGGATGGTGGAGCGTGCGCTGAAGTCCCGCCGTAATCAGCCGATGCTGCTGGTGGATATCGCCGTCCCGCGCGATGTTGAGCCGGAAGTGGGCAAGCTGCCTAACGCCTATCTCTACAGCGTGGATGACCTGCAAAGCATCATTTCGCACAACCTTGCCCAGCGTAAAGCGGCGGCGGTTCAGGCGGAAACCATCGTCGAGCAGGAAACCAGTGAGTTTATGGCCTGGCTGCGCGCGCAAAGCGCCAGCGAGACCATCCGCGAGTACCGCGGGCAGGCGGAGCAGGTGCGTGATGACCTGACTGCCAAAGCGTTAGCGGCCCTTGAACAGGGCGGCGACGCAAATGCGATTATGCAGGATCTGGCGTGGAAACTGACCAACCGCCTGATCCATGCACCAACCAAATCTCTTCAGCAGGCTGCCCGTGACGGGGATGATGAACGCCTGACTATTCTGCGCAACAGCCTCGGGCTGGAATAGCGCCCTATACCCATTTTCTAAGACAAGGTGCACTTACGCCTATGAAGCCTTCTATCGTCGCTAAACTGGAAGCTCTGCACGAGCGCCATGAAGAAGTACAGGCGCTGCTCGGGGATGCCGGGACCATTGCGGACCAGGAACGTTTTCGCGCGCTCTCGCGTGAATACGCGCAGTTAAGTGATGTTTCTAAATGCTTTACCGACTGGCGACAGGTTCAGGAAGATATCGAAACCGCGCAGATGATGCTCGACGATCCTGAAATGCGCGAGATGGCGCAGGAAGAGTTGCAGGATGCGAAAGCGCGTTCTGAAGAGATGGAGCAGCAGCTTCAGGTGCTTCTGCTGCCGAAAGATCCGGACGATGAGCGTAACGCGTTTGTGGAAGTGCGCGCCGGTACCGGCGGTGACGAAGCGGCTCTGTTTGCCGGGGATCTGTTCCGCATGTACAGCCGCTACGCCGAATCGCGTCGCTGGCGAGTGGAGATCATGAGCGCCAACGAAGGCGAACATGGTGGCTACAAAGAGGTTATCGCCAAGATCAGCGGCGACGGCGTGTACGGTCGTCTCAAGTTTGAATCCGGCGGTCACCGCGTGCAGCGCGTACCGGCCACCGAATCTCAGGGCCGCATTCACACCTCCGCCTGTACGGTTGCGGTGATGCCGGAGCTGCCGGAGGCTGAACTGCCGGATATCAACCCGGCGGACCTGCGTATTGATACGTTCCGCTCCTCTGGCGCGGGCGGTCAGCACGTTAACACCACCGATTCCGCCATCCGTATTACCCACCTGCCGACCGGCATCGTCGTTGAATGTCAGGACGAGCGTTCACAGCACAAAAACAAAGCCAAAGCGTTGTCCGTGCTGGGCGCGCGTATCCACGCAGCCGAAATGGCGAAACGCCAGCAGGCGGAAGCCTCTACGCGCCGTAACCTTCTGGGCAGCGGCGATCGCAGCGACCGTAACCGCACCTATAACTTCCCTCAGGGGCGCGTAACCGACCACCGCATCAACCTGACGCTGTACCGTCTGGACGAGGTGATGGAAGGGAAGCTGGATATGCTGATCGAGCCTATCGTGCAGGAATACCAGGCCGACCAGCTGGCGGCGCTGTCCGAGCAGGAATAATGGATTTTCAGCGCTGGTTACGTGAGGCGGCCGGTGAGCTTTCAGAAAGCGAAAGCCCGAAACGCGACGCCGAAATTTTGCTTGAGCATGTGACGGGTAAAGCCCGCACGTATCTGCTGGCTTTTGGCGAAACCGAACTGACCGCGGAACAGGAAGCGCAGCTCGCCGCGCTGCTTGCCCGCCGTAAAACCGGCGAGCCGGTGGCGCACCTTGTCGGTGAGCGTGAGTTCTGGTCGTTACCGCTTTACGTCTCGGCGGCGACGCTGATCCCGCGTCCGGACACCGAGTGTCTTGTAGAGCAGGCGCTGGCGCGTTTACCGGCGGCGGCCTGCAGCATTCTCGATCTCGGTACCGGGACAGGGGCTATCGCGCTGGCGCTCGCTACCGAGCGGCGCGACTGCGCGGTGACGGCGGTGGATGTAATGCCCGATGCGGTGGCGCTGGCGCAGCGTAACGTGGAACGTCACGGGCTTCGCAACGTGACGGTGCTGCAAAGCAGCTGGTTTGCCGCGCTGGAGAATCGCTCATTTGCGATGGTTGTCAGCAATCCTCCCTACATCGACGAACATGACCCGCACCTTGCGCAGGGAGACGTGCGCTTCGAACCGCTGACGGCGCTCGTGGCTGGCAACGCGGGATTAGCCGATCTCGATCACATTGTGACAACGTCACGAAAACATTTGCTTCCCGGCGGCTGGCTGCTCGTGGAACATGGCTGGACGCAGGGAGAAGCCGTGCGGGCACTGTTTACGCAAGCTGGCTACGCCGCTGTCGAAACCTGCCGCGACTACGGCGGCAACGAACGTCTGACGCTGGGGCAGTGGCTATGAGCCTCTTTACCGTGCTCATTACCGTCCACCTCATTTCCGTTGCGCTGACCATCAGCTTTTTCATCGTCCGTTACTGGTGGCGCTACAGCAACAATCCGCTGACGGATGCCCGCTGGGTGCGTATCGCGCCGCACTGCATCGACACGCTATTGCTCCTTTCCGGTGCCGGGCTCATGTGGAAGACCGGCTATCTGCCATTTACTGATAAAGGTGCATGGCTGACTGAAAAGCTGTTTGGCGTTATCATCTACATCGTTTTGGGTTTTATCGCGCTTGGGCGTCGTCGTCCGCGCAGCCAGCAGGTCGGGTTTATCGCCTTTCTGCTGGGTCTGGTGGTGCTGTACATCATCATTAAACTCGCCACCACAAGAATACCGTTACTGGGGTAAGTCATGAGGTCCTTAGCCGATTTCGAATTTAATAAAGTGCCGCTTTGCGATGGCATGATCCTGATTTCTGAGATGATTCGCGACGATTTTACGTCGCAGTTTGTCTACGATGAGCTGGAGAATCTGGTCAGCCTGGCGCGTGAAGAGATTAATCAGGCTCGCCCGCAAGACTGGCAATTAGAGAAGCTGCTGGAGCTTTTCTACGGCGAATGGGGTTTCTGCGACACGCGGGGCGTGTATCGCCTGTCTGACGCATTATGGCTGGACCAGGTCTTAAAAAATCGTCAGGGCAGCGCCGTGGCGCTGGGTTCTATTTTGCTGTGGGTCGCGCACCGTCTGGATATTCCGCTAGTCCCGGTCATTTTCCCGACGCAGATGATCCTGCGCGCTGAGTGGCTGGACGGTGAAATGTGGCTCATTAATCCCTTCAACGGCGACACGCTGGATGAACATACGCTGGACGTGTGGCTGAAAGGCAATATCAGCCCGGTGGCTGAACTCTTCAACGAAGATCTCGACGAGGCGGATAACGCAGAAGTGATCCGCAAGCTGCTGGATACGCTGAAGTCTGCGTTAATGGAAGAGCGTCAGATGGAGCTGGCGTTGCGAGCCAGCGAAGTGCTGCTGCAGTTCAACCCGGAAGATCCGTACGAAATTCGCGATCGCGGGCTGATCTACGCGCAGCTCGACTGTGAACACGTGGCGCTGAATGATTTGAATTATTTCGTCGAGCAGTGTCCGGAAGACCCCATTAGCGAAATGATTCGTGCGCAGATCAACGCGATCGCGCACAAACAAATTACACTGCATTAATCTTAATTCCGATTCACACCTGAATAAGGCGATCCTATGAAACAAAAAGTGGTTAGCATTGGTGATATCAAGGTAGCAAACGACCTGCCGTTCGTACTGTTTGGCGGCATGAACGTGCTGGAATCCCGCGATCTCGCCATGCGTATCTGCGAACACTACGTGACCGTGACCCAGAAGCTGGGTATCCCGTACGTGTTTAAGGCCTCTTTTGACAAAGCCAACCGCTCCTCCATCAACTCTTACCGTGGCCCGGGCCTGGAAGAGGGAATGAAAATTTTCCAGGAGCTGAAGCAGACCTTTGGCGTAAAAGTGATCACCGACGTGCATGAAGCCTCTCAGGCGCAGCCGGTGGCAGACGTGGTGGATGTGATTCAGCTCCCGGCATTCCTGGCTCGCCAGACCGACCTGGTCGCGGCGATGGCGAAAACCGGTGCCGTTATCAACGTGAAGAAACCACAGTTCGTCAGCCCAGGGCAGATGGGCAATATCGTCGATAAATTTATCGAAGGCGGCAACGATCAGGTCATTCTGTGTGACCGTGGCGCAAACTTCGGCTACGACAACCTGGTTGTCGACATGCTGGGCTTCAGCGTGATGAAAAATGTCTCCGGCCAGTCTCCGGTGATTTTCGACGTGACCCACGCCCTGCAGTGCCGCGACCCGTTCGGCGCCGCGTCCGGTGGCCGTCGTGCCCAGGTGACCGAGCTGGCGCGCGCCGGCATGGCAACCGGTCTGGCCGGCCTGTTCATTGAAGCGCACCCGGATCCGGATAACGCAAAATGCGACGGCCCATCCGCGCTGCCGCTGGACAAGCTGGAGCCGTTCCTGAAGCAGATCAAAGCGATTGACGATCTGGTGAAGAGCTTCGACGAGCTGGATACCAGCAAATAATAAAAAAACCCGCTTCGGCGGGTTTTTTTTATGCTTTCTCCCTCTCCCTGGGGGAGAGGGTTGGGGTGAGGGCATCAGCCCGCACCGGATAAAATTACGCAAATATCGTCATCAGATACGCAATAAACAAGGCCATATGCGCCGCGCCGTTCAGCACGTTGGTACGCCCGGTTGAGAACGAAATCTGGCACAGCAGCAACGAGGCGACCATCACAATCATCTCCGGCGCGCCCAGCGCAAACTGCAGCTCGTTGCCGGTCATAAAGGCAATCAGCGTCACCACCGGTACGGTGAGTGAAATCGTCGCCAGTACGGAGCCGAAGAACAGGTTCATTGCGCGCTGCACCTGATTATTCAACACCGCTTTCAGCGCGCCCAGCCCTTCCGGCGACAGGATCAGCAGCGCCACCAGGAAGCCGGTAAACGCCACCGGCGCGTTCAGCTCGGTTAACAGCGTCTCCAGCGGGTTAGCGTTCATCTTGGTGACGGCAATCACCGCAATCAGATGCACGATCAGCCAAACCGTATGCCACGCGCTGCTGTGGGCAGACGGCTTGCCGTGGTGCGGGTCATCATCGTCGCCGTCATCTTCATGCTCGTACACAAACAGGCTCTGGTGCGTTTTGGTCTGAATCAACAGGAACACGCCGTACATGGCGGCGGAAATCAGTGCGACCAGCAGCGCCTGCCCGGTGGAAAAGTTTGCACCCGGCAGCGCCATCGGGAAGACCAGCACGATAATCGCAAGCGGGAAGAGGGCGATCAAATACTGTTTAATGCCGAACAGGTTCATATACTGGGTCGCAAATTTGCGCCCGCCCAGCAGCAGAGAGAAGCCTACCAGGCCGCCCGTTACAATCATAATGATCGAATAGAGCGTGTCGCGCATCAGCGTCGGCGCGGCATCGCCGGTCGCCATAAGGGCGGAAATCAGGCTGACTTCGAGAATAACAACGGAAAGGCTGAGAATTAACGATCCGTAAGGCTCGCCCAGACGGTGGGCCAGGACGTCCGCGTGGCGAACGACGCTAAACGCGCTGGTTAAGATGCCGACCAGGGCCAGAATATTGATACCAACCACCACTGGCAGTGACTGACTGCTTCCCCAGAAGAGCAGCACAGCCAGTGCCAGAACCGGGAAAATGAGTGACGTCTCCTTGTGGCGGGTCTTTACCGCCTCGTGTGTTGCTGTCATGTGCTTCTCCATCAATGCAGGTGCTTGTAATTATAGATAGATTTTTGAGGTCATTAAATTAACAGAACTCTGTTAAATACCCTTTGTTTTTTACTTAATTTTACCCTTTTTCATTATTTGCATTTCTGATGTCCATAATGCCGTGTTTTTGTCGAATACTCATTAAATAACAGTCAATTAAAAATATAATGCAGTCATAAATTATTGTCGGGTGGCACCATGGCATATCGTCGTCCACACTTATCTCTTTAACCAAAAGAGAGGTTAGTGATGCCCTATAAAGCGAAACGTGAATTACCGGATAACGTGCAAAACGTGCTGCCCGCCCACGCGCAGGATATCTACAAAGAGGCGTTCAACAGCGCCTGGGATCAGTACAAAGACAAGGACGATCGCCGGGATGATGCCAGCCGTGAAGAGACGGCCCACAAAGTCGCCTGGGCCGCAGTTAAACATGAATATGAGAAAGGAGACGACGATAAATGGCATAAAAAGAAATAGTCGTGAAATGATTCGCGGCCTTCATTTTGACTTTTCAGGCGGTTGAACTTCCGTTGTATTGCAACTGGTCCGCTAATTGCTTATCGTTATTCGACTGCTGGCAAAATGACCAGCACAGAATGCCGGGAAAGCGAATTACAGATGTCGCAAGGAAGCATGCAGTGGCGGAGGTGGAAAGTGTTAACGCGTGATTTCTTAATGAAGGCAGATTGTAAGACGGCATTTGGTGCTATTGAGGAATCGCTTCTCTGGTCAGCTGAACAACGTGCGGCATCACTCGCTGCCACGCTTGCCTGCCGCCCGGATGATGGCCCGGTATGGATTTTTGGCTACGGCTCCCTGATGTGGAACCCGGCTCTGGAATTTGTCGAATCGGCAACGGGAACGCTGCCTGGCTGGCATCGCGCGTTTTGCCTGCGCCTGACGGCCGGACGCGGCAGCGCGTGCCAGCCCGGGCGCATGCTTGCACTGAAAGAGGGCGGGCGCACCACGGGCGTGGCGTATCGCCTGCCGGATGCCACGCTGGAAGAGGAGCTCACGCTGCTCTGGAAGCGCGAGATGATCACCGGCTGCTATATGCCGAGCTGGTGCAAGCTGGAACTGGACGACGGACGCACCGTCAACGCGCTGGTGTTTATTATGGACCCGCGCCATCCGCTGTATGAAGCGGATACCCGCACGCAGGTGATTGCCCCGTTGATTGCCGCCGCCAGCGGGCCGCTGGGCACCAACGCGCAGTATCTGTTCTCCCTCGATCAGGAGCTGACACGCCTCGGCATGAAGGACGATTGTCTGAATGAGCTGGTGGTGAAGGTGAAGGCGCTGCTGGAAGGGAACCCGCTCAACAGCAAGCTGCGACAGGGTTTTGCCTGACGATACGCCCGGCTTGCCGGGCGTTTAAACTTATGCAGCCACGTAGCTGACGGAATGCTCCAGCGACTGGCTGTGGCTATCGATCAGCACATCCCACGTCCCGGTATACGGCACGGTAAGCCAGGCCTTATCGTCCTGTACGGTGAGAATATCCGCCTGGGACTGTTTTTGCGCTTTCGAACTCATCAGATGAATACGACAGCGTTCTGAGCAACGCACCACTACCGTATCCCCGCCAAACAGTTTCAAACTTGTTTTTACCAGTGCCATTTTTTTACCCCGTAGTCTTAAACAACGCTCTCCGTGCTGCCATATCCGAGCGTGATGTTGTTCACAATTCACTCATGGCATAACACCAAAGGGGAGGGGGTGGGATGCTGATTTTGATCAAAAAATGGCATAACGATTAAACAAAAATGACAAAATTCCTCAAAATTTAGGCTGGCGCGCGTTTTATCCGCTAAACGCGCTCCGGAAGAAGATTAAATGCGGAAATGCCCGGCTGTTTCAGCAAGGTCACCCGCCTGGCTCTGCAGGGCACCCGCGGCGGCGGCGGATTCCACCACCAGTTCGGCGTTCTGCTGAACCATTCTGTCGAGATGGGTCACCGCGTGGTTTATCTCATGAATCCCTTTCATCTGCTCGCTGGTGGCGATGGAGATTTCGCGCATGATGCCAGAGACGCTGCCGATGCTGGAGCGGATCTCATCCATGCTTTCCCCCGCCAGATGTACGTAGCGGGAGCCTGTTGCCACGCTGTCGGTGGTGGAGTCAATCAGGGATTTGATCTCTTTCGCCGCCTGAGCGCTACGGCTCGCCAGGTTACGCACTTCGCCTGCTACGACGGCAAACCCGCGCCCCTGCTCACCCGCACGCGCCGCCTCGACGGAGGCGTTCAGCGCCAGAATGTTGGTCTGGAAAGCAATGCCGTCAATCACGCTGGTGATATCGCCAATTTTTGCCGACGCGACTTCAATAGACTGCATGGTGCTGATCGCCTGCGATACCACCTCGCCGCCGCGCGCCGCGGCCGCTGAGGCCTTGCTCGCCTGGTCGTTGGCTTCTGCCGCCGATTCATTCGACTGCGTCACGGAGGCGGTGATCTGCTCCACGGCGCTGGCCGTCTCGCGCAGGCTGGATGCCGCCTGCTCGGTACGTCCGGAAAGATCCTGGTTACCTGCGGCTATCTCCTGCGCCGCGTTTTTCACCGATTCACTGGCATCCCGGAGCTGCACCATCACCACCGACAGTTTATCGCTGAAGGCGTTAAAGGCCTGGGCAATTTGCGCGACCTCGTCCTCGCCGCTGTCCGGCAGGCGCTGGGACAGATCGTTAGTGCCGTTAGCAATGTTGTGCATCGCGTCGCGAATGTCGGACAAACGCTTGAGCAGGCGGGCAATCAGGAAATGCACAATGGCGGCGCTCAGCAGTGCGAGGATCACCAGCGAAATCCCCGAGGCTTTAAGCAGGGAACGCATGCCGGAGGTGGCGTCACCGCTGTCGAGCGCGACGACTAACAGCCAGTTTGTGCCCGGCACGGCTGTCGCCACGAAGGTTTTTTCAGCGTCGTTTAGCGTTCCGTCGACGGGGTTACCGCTTTTCAGCGCAGCAAAATCAATGCCCTTGATTGTCTCAGCAAACGGTTTCAGCGTGAGGGCAGGATCGTTAGCGGCAATCACGCTGCCGTCACTGTTCAGAAGCAACCCGCTGCTGGCCGGGGTTGGATGGATCCCGCGCACGTTAGCCACCACGCTGTCCATCGCTACATCGCCCGCCACGACCGCTTTGAGCGTGCCATTTTCTTTCACCGGCACGGCGAAGGTAACCACCAGTTTACCGGTCCCCGCGTCAACGTATGGCGCGGTGACAACCGGACCGTCCGTGCTGACCACCTGCTGATACCACGGGCGAATAGTCGGGTCATAGTCCGCCGGAACGCCCGCCGGTTCAGAGAATTTCGCCGTTTTGCTGGCGTAGCCAACATAGACGTTGGTGAATCCACCCGCCTGAGCAAGCTGTTTAAACACCGGAACCGGGTCGTCACTCAGCGCAACGGTCTGCGCGGAGGCGATCACCGTCATCTTGCTTTTTACCCAGTCGGCAATCGCCATGTTATGGCTGGCGCTGGTGCTGGTCAGGATATCGCGCTGGGACTGCTGGTTATCCTGGCGCGTGACCTGGAAGTTGATAACGGTATTAAGGAGAAGGGCGACGACCAGACAGCCTGCCGTCGCCGCGATGATGCGTGCACGAATCGATCTGAACATAAGTGAAATACCTGCTGTGTTGTTTCCATGCCTATCGGCAACCCCGCAGGTAAACTTGATGCTGAAACCGCGTCCATAAGAAAATAATATTTTTATGGGTTTATTATTAAAAAGTTAATACTTTATCGGCGGACAGCGTCCACTCGGCCAGCTCAACCAGCGTACCAATCTCTACGCCAGCAATCAGCGGCAGACCGGTAATGCCGCGGCCGTCGGTGCAGGTCTTGCACAGCTTCACCGGCACGTTTTGCGCGGTGAGGATCTCCAGCATCTGCTGAATGTTATAGCCCTCTGCCGGTTTTTGACCCTTCAGCCCCGCGGTGACCGCGTCCGACATTAAAAAGAGTCTTAACGCCAGGTCGCTCTCTTTTTCACGCAGCGCAATCGCCAGGCGCAGACTGTTGAAAAGGGATTCGCTGCCGTAAGCCGCACCGTTGGCGACGATCACAATCTTTTGCATGTTGACTCCTGTTCTTATAAAGGCACGAATATTGCTTAGCTTTTCCAAGTTTCGCTGTTCTGGAGAGTAAGCATGACATTAATGGCTGGCATTTCGCCAGGCGCTGGCGAATGGCTCGAGCGCGCAAGGATGATGCGCCGGGAGCAGCTCAGCAAGCTGGCACAGCTTGGCGTGCTTGTGCACGGCATTAGCCAACTGGTGCATATGTTACAGTGCGAGCGTGGGGCGTCCAACGTCTGGCTCTGTTCACAGGGTAAGCTCTACGCTCCTGAATGCAAAGCCAGCCGGGCGCTGGTGGATGAAAACCTCGCTGCACTTTATGACATTCTTGAAAAACAGTCGCCGATCCCGGGAAGTACGGTCTGTGAACGCATCGGCGGCGCGCTCCTGAGCCTTGATATGCTTCCCGCGCTGCGCGACGGTGTTATTCAGCAAACGGTAACGGCGCCGCAGGCGATGGAACACTACTCCCGCATGCTTCGCCATCTGCTCAGTATCGTGCCGCAGCTCAATGACAGCATTGACGATCCGCAAATAGCCGGGCGTTTTGTCGCCCTGTATAGCCTGATGCAGGGGAAAGAGCTGGCGGGACAGGAACGGGCCCTGGGAGCGATTGGCTTCACGCAGGGCTTTTTCGATGATGTGACTCGCCAGAGGCTGGTTGACCGCATCGACGGGCAGCAGGCCTGCTTTGAAATTTTTCTCTCACACAGCTCCGCTGACGTCCAGACCACCTTTTCCCTGCACTGTCAGCCCGATCGTGAAACGGAGCAGCTACGAAGGGTGGCCTGCACCCGCCAGCCCGCCGCCGATAACGGCCTTACCGCTCTGGCCTGGTTTGCTCTGCAAACCGCGCGCCTTGAGCATCTGCGCACGCTGGAGGAGACGCTCATCGCCGATCTGATGACGGCGGTGGACGAGCGTATTTACCGTAACGATGAGTACGTGCCTCCCGCCGATGAGCAGGACGATCCGCTGATACAGTATCCGGAAAAACCGTTGCTCACCCTGGTGCGCCAGCAGGCGCGCGAGATAGAACAGCTCTCGCGCCAGCTTGCATCGCTGCGCGACACGCTTGAAGAGCGCAAAGTCATTGATAAAGCGAAAAGCCTGCTGATGACCCACCAGAATATGAGTGAGGAACAGGCCTGGACGGCGCTGCGCAAAATGGCGATGGACAAGAACCAAAGGATGGTGGATATCGCCCGCGCGCTGCTGATGGTGAAGAATTTATGGCAGATAATACCAAAGGAGTAGCTGCACGGTCAGCGGGCATTTTATGCCTGATTAAGGTGCGTGCAGGCGAGGGGAGTTCGGTTAGCGCCCCGGAAAAAGCGGGTTAAAACCTGGCATTCACTTTGCATTATCAGATTAACCATTTTTGACGATGCGCCAACGGCGGTGCATGCGTCTTCGGGATAAAGGCGTCCACTGGTGCTTCGGCATCGTGGGCGCTTTTTTTTGGTTTTTATTCAGGAGTGGTCATGGCGGATTTGTCGAGACGGCGTTTTTTGCAGGCCAGCGTGCTGGCCAGTGGTGCAATGCTGTTACCGGGTATCATGCAGGCCGCATGGGCGGCAGGCTCGGATAAACCGGAGCAGGAAACGGTGCGCATCGGGTTTATCCCGCTGACCGACTGCGCCCCGGTGGTTATCGCAGCGCTGAAAGGCTTTGATAAAAAATACGGCATTACCATCGTGCCCACCAAAGAGGCGAGCTGGGCGGCGGTGCGCGACAAGCTGGTGGCGGGCGAGCTTGATGCCGCGCACATTCTCTACGGCCTGCTGTACGGCCTGGAGCTGGGCATTGCCGGCAAGCCGCAGCAGATGGCAAACCTGATGACGCTTAATCAGAACGGCCAGGCGATTACGCTTTCCAGCGATCTGGCGGAGAAGGGCGTTCGAGACCTTGACGGGCTGAAAAAGCTGATTGGTCAGCAGGCGCCCGGCACCTACACCTTCGCGCACACCTTCCCGACCGGGACGCACGCCATGTGGCTGTACTACTGGCTGGCCAGCGCGGGCATTAACCCCTTTGACGACGTGCGCACGGTAGTGGTGCCGCCGCCGCAGATGGTGATGAACATGCGCATTGGCAACATGGTCGGCTTTTGCGTCGGCGAGCCGTGGAACGCACGTGCCATCAACGACCGCATCGGTTTTACCGCCGCCACGTCGCAGTCCATCTGGGCCGATCATCCGGAAAAAATCCTCGGCACGCGTCGCGACTGGGTGGAGAAAAACCCGCACACCGCGCGGGCGCTGGTGAGCGCGATACTGGAGGCGGCGCGCTGGATCGAAGCCTCCCCGGAAAACAAACGCGAGACCGCGCAGATCCTCTCCCGCCGGGCGTGGCTCAACTGCAAGGAACAGTATCTCACCGGACGCATGCTCGGCGAGTACGACAACGGCCTGGGCCAGCGCTGGCAGGACGCGCACCCGATCCGCTTCTTCAACGAGGGGGCCGTCAGCTACCCATATCTCTCAGACGGCATGTGGTTCTTAACCCAGTTCCGCCGCTGGGGCTTGCTCAAATCCGCGCCGGACTACGCGGGTATTGCACAGCGCATTAACCAGACCGCGGTCTGGCAGGATGCCGCCACGGCGGTGGGGGGCATCAGCACACCGACTTCACCATTACGCAGCAGCACATTGATGGACGGCACCGTCTGGAACGGTACCGATCCGGAAGGATACGCCAGCCGTTTCGCTATTCACCGTAAAGGGGCCTGATTATGCAGCATCTGCAAAAGACGAATTCACACGAGACGCCGGAGAGTGGAGAGGTGATTCTCCTGCCTCCGGTGCAGGTTCGCCGCCGTACGCCGACGTTTGCGCGTCGGATTAATGCGATCCTTCAGCGCATCATCCCGGCGTTTCTCGGTCTGGGACTGCTGGTGGTGCTCTGGCAGCTGGCGGCGATTAACAGCAAAGGTTTCCCGACGCCGCTCAGCACGCTCGATTCCGCCATCACCCTGTTTGCCGATCCGTTTTATCGCGACGGGCCAAACGACATGGGCATCGGCTGGAACGTGCTCGCCTCATTACAGCGCGTGGCGGTGGGGTTTGGCCTGGCCGCGCTCGCCGGGATCCCGCTCGGCTTCCTGATTGGTCGCTTCACCTTTTTCTCTCGCATGTTCGGCCCGCTGATCGCGCTGTTACGCCCGGTTAGCCCGCTGGCATGGCTTCCCATCGGCCTGCTGCTGTTTCAGAAAGCGGAGCCCGCGTCGAGCTGGACCATTTTTATCTGCTCCATCTGGCCGATGGTGATCAACACCGCCGAAGGCGTGCGCCGCATTCCGCAGGACTACCTTAACGTCGCCCGGGTGCTGCAGCTTTCCGAGTGGACCATCATGCGCCGCATTCTCTTCCCGGCGGTGCTGCCCGCGGTGCTGACCGGGGTGCGCCTCTCCATCGGCATCGCCTGGCTGGTGATTGTCGCCGCCGAGATGCTGACCGGCGGTTTAGGGATCGGCTTCTGGATCTGGAACGAGTGGAACAACCTCAACGTCGAAAACATTCTCATCGCCATCGTCATCATTGGCGTGGTCGGGCTGCTGCTGGAGCAGGGGCTGATGCTGATCGCCCGTCGCTTTAGCTGGCAGGAAAAATAAGGAGCGAACATGAAACCATTAATCCAGGTCCAGGCCGTGAGCCAGCGTTTTTCCACCGCCAGCGGCGAATTTCTGGCGCTGCAGAACGTCTCCTTTGATATCCATGAGGGCGAAACCGTCAGCCTGATTGGGCACTCCGGCTGCGGTAAATCGACGCTGCTTAACCTTATCGCTGGGATCACGCTGCCGACGGAAGGCGGGCTGATTTGCGACAACCGCGAAATTGCCGGGCCGGGTCCGGAGCGCGCGGTGGTATTCCAGAACCATTCGCTGCTGCCGTGGCTCACCTGCTTCGACAACGTGGCCCTGGCGGTCGATCACGTGTTTCGCCACAGCATGAGCAAGGCGGAGCGCCGGGAGTGGATTGAGCACAACCTCGACCGCGTGCAGATGGGGCACGCCCTGCACAAGCGCCCGGGGGAGATCTCCGGCGGCATGAAGCAGCGCGTCGGGATTGCCCGCGCGCTGGCGATGAAGCCGAAAGTCCTGCTGATGGATGAACCCTTCGGCGCGCTGGATGCGCTGACGCGCGCCCATCTGCAGGACTCGGTGATGCAGATCCAGCAGGCGCTGAACACCACCATTGTGCTGATTACCCACGACGTGGACGAGGCGGTGCTGCTCTCCGATCGCGTGCTGATGATGACCAACGGCCCGGCGGCGACCGTCGGGGAGATCCTGCACGTTGACCTGCCGCGCCCGCGCAACCGGGTGCAGCTGGCTGACGACAGCCGCTATCACCACATGCGCCAGCAGATCCTGCATTTCCTCTATGAAAAGCAGCCGAAAGCGGCGTAGCGAGGGGGCTTTGATGCGACTGGTCATTATCGGAAATGGCATGGCGGCCACGCGGCTGATTGCCTCGCTCACCGGGCGTGCTGCCGATCGTTTCGCAATTACCGTCATCGGTGATGAGCCGGAGCATGCCTATAACCGCATCCAGCTTTCGCCGGTGCTGGGCGGTGAAAAAACGGCGGCGGGCATCAGTCTTCAGAATGACGACTGGTACCAGGAACGGGGCGTGACGGTGCTGCGGGGCGAAAAGGCGCTCGCCGTGAACGTGGACGCGCGGGAAGTGCAAACCACTGCCCGCACGCTGGGCTGGGATGCGCTGGTGTTTGCCACCGGATCAACGCCCTTTGTTCCGCCAATTCGCGGCTGCGATGCGCCGCATGTGTTCACGTTCCGTACCCTGGCAGATACCCGGGCCATTCAGGCGATCGCCGGTCCGGCGGTGGTGCTGGGCGGCGGCGTGCTCGGGGTTGAGGCGGCGGCTGCGCTGGCGCGTTCAGGTGACGAGGTCACGCTTGTTCATCGCGGTCCGTGGCTGATGGAGCAGCAGCTGGATGAGCAGGCGGGCGTGCTGCTGGAAGAGGCGCTGGCGGCGCGGGGCGTGCGCTGTGAGCTCGCCTCTGGCATCGCGGCGATTGACGGGAATAGCGTGACGCTGCTGAACGGACGCAGAATCGCCGCCGCGCGCGTGGTGCTAGCGACCGGCGTGCAGCCCAGCGTCACGCTGGCGCAGGCCAGCGGCATTCGCTGCGCGCGCGGCATCGTGGTGGATCGCCAGATGCAAACCTCCGAGCCGGACGTCTACGCCATTGGCGAGTGCTGCGAAATTGACGGTCAGACGTTTGGCCTGGTCGCCCCCTGTCTGGCGCAGGCGGATATCCTTGCCGCCCGGCTGGCCGGAGACGTCACCGCGCCGTTTACCCTGACCGACAGCGGGATGCGCCTCAAGGTGACCGGCGTGGAGCTGTTCAGTCTCGGTCGCGCGGCAGAGCAGGAGGGCGACGTGGTCTGGAGCGCATGGGATCCGCTGACCCGTCACTATCGCCGTTTACTGATCAATCAAGGGGCGCTGGCTGGCGTACTGCTGATGGGCGACTGCCGCAGCGCGGCAACATTTACCGATTTACTGGCAACGGCTGCGCCCGCGCACGCGGACTGGCTGTTCGATCGTTTCACTACGCAACCGCAGGTTGCAGGACAGAATGCTATGACAAAACCTACTCTGGTGGTGGTTGGGCACGGTATGGTCGGCCATCATTTTCTCGAAGACTGCGTTAACCGCAATCTGCATCAACAGTATCAGATCGTTGTCTTTGGCGAGGAGCGCTATGCCGCCTACGACCGCGTGCATCTGTCGGAATATTTTGGCGGCCGCAGCGCGGCGTCGCTTTCGCTGGTGGAGGGGGATTTCTTTGTCGACAACGGCATTGAGCTGCGCCTGTCGCAGCAGGTCGTCGCTATCGATCGCGACGCGCGCGTGGTGCGCACCGCCAGCGGGCACGAAACCCACTGGGACAAGCTGGTGCTGGCGACCGGCTCATACCCGTCCGTGCCGCCCGTGCCGGGCAACGATTTGCCGGGCTGTTTTGTCTACCGCACCCTTGACGACCTGGACAACATTGCTGCACATGCGGCGGGCTCGCGCCGCGGCGTGGTGATTGGCGGCGGCCTGCTCGGGCTGGAGGCGGCGAATGCCCTGAAGCAGCTCGGGCTGGAAACCCACTTGGTTGAGTTTGCGCCCAACCTGATGGCGGTCCAGCTCGACAACGACGGCGCGGCGATGCTGCGCAAGAAAATTGAGGCGCTGGGCGTCGGCGTTCACACCAGTAAAGCGACAACGGAGATCGCCACGGCGGACAGCGGGCTGGTGCTGCGCTTTGCCGATGGCGAACAGCTGGAAACGGACATGGTGGTCTTTTCTGCCGGCATTCGTCCGCAGGACGCGCTGGCGCGCAGCAGCGGGCTGGCTATCGGCGAACGCGGCGGGATCTGCATTGACGACGGCTGTCGCACCTCCGATCCGGACGTGCTGGCCATTGGTGAATGCGCCCTGTGGGAGGGGAAAATCTTCGGGCTGGTTGCGCCCGGCTATCAAATGGCGCGGGTGGCCGCCGCCGCGCTGGCGGGAGAGGATAAAACCTTCACCGGCGCGGATATGAGCACCAAACTCAAGCTACTCGGCGTGGACGTGGCCTCGTTCGGCGACGCCCACGGGCGCACGCCGGGGGCGCTGAGCTATCAGTGGACGCACGGCCCGCAGCAAATCTACAAGAAAATCGTGGTCAGCCACGACGGCAAAACGCTGCTCGGCGGCGTGCTGGTGGGTGACGCCAGCGAATACGCCACGCTGGTGCAGATGATGCTTAACGGCATCAGCCTGCCGAAAGAGCCGGAAACGCTCATTTTACCCGCGTCGTCAGGCAGCGCGCCGAAAGCGCTCGGCGTGGCGGCGCTGCCGGAAAGCGCGCAAATCTGTTCGTGTCATAACGTCAGCAAAGGCGATATCTGCCGGGCGGTGAGCTCGGGCGCGGCGGATATCGGCGCCGTTAAGCAGTGCACCAAAGCGGCGACCGGCTGCGGGGGATGTAGCGCGCTGGTGAAGCAGGTGATGGAGTTCCAGCTGGCGGAGCAGGGCGTGGAGGTGAAAAAGGACATCTGCGAGCACTTCCCGTACTCGCGCCAGGAGATTTACCACCTCGTGCGCGTCAACCATATCCGCACCTTTGACCAGCTTATCTGCCGCTACGGACAGGGGCACGGATGTGAGATCTGCAAGCCGCTGGTGGGATCGGTGCTCGCCTCCTGCTGGAACGAGTATCTGCTGAAACCGGCACACCTGCCGCTGCAGGACACCAACGACCGCTACTTCGCCAACATCCAGAAGGACGGCACCTACTCCATCGTGCCGCGCATGCCCGCAGGGGAAGTGACCGCCGACGGGCTGATCGCCATCGGCCAGATTGCGAAACGCTACAGCCTGTACAGCAAAATTACCGGCGGACAGCGAATCGACCTTTTCGGCGCCACTCTGGAACAGCTGCCTGAGATCTGGCAGGCGCTGGTCGAGGCCGGGTTTGAAACCGGGCACGCTTACGGGAAATCCCTGCGCACGGTGAAATCCTGCGTCGGTTCAACATGGTGCCGCTACGGGGTGCAGGACTCCACCGGCCTCGCGGTCAGGCTTGAGCACCGCTACAAGGGGCTGCGCGCGCCGCACAAAATCAAAATGGCGGTCTCCGGCTGCACCCGCGAGTGCGCGGAGGCGCAGAGCAAAGACGTGGGGGTGATTGCCACCGATAAAGGCTGGAACCTCTATCTGTGCGGCAACGGCGGGATGAAGCCGCGCCACGCGGATCTCTTCGCCAGCGATCTGGACGACGAAACGCTGATCCGCACCGTCGACCGTTTCCTGATGTTTTACATCCGCACGGCGGATCGCCTGCAGCGCACCAGCACCTGGATGGACAACCTTGAGGGCGGCCTCGACTATCTGCGCGAGGTGATCCTCAACGACAGCCTCGGCATCGCCCACGAGCTGGAGCAGGAGATGGCCCGGGTGGTGGAAACCTATCAGTGCGAATGGCAAACCACGCTCAGCGATCCCAACCGTCTGGCGCTGTTCCGCACGACGGTGAACGAGACCGCGCCGGATGAAAGCAAGCGCTGGCAGGAAATCTGCGGCATCGACGATATCCCCGAGCAGGCGGGCATCGGCGCGCGGCTTGGACGTAAGCCGATTGCGCTCTTCCGCTTTGGCAAAACCGTTTACGCCCTCGACGATCGGGAGCCGGGCGGCGAGGCGAACGTGCTTTCACGCGGCATTCTTGGCGATGCGGCGGGCGAGCCGGTGGTGATTTCACCGCTCTACAAGCAGCGCATTCGCCTGCGCGACGGCTGTCAGGCAGAGAACGGCGAACCCGCGGTGCGCGCCTGGCCGGTGAAAATTGAAAACGGCAAGGTGTGGGTTGGCAGCGACGCCCTGGTAATGCGTGCGGAGGCCTCATGACGGAAACCCGGACAACGTGCCCCTACTGCGGGGTCGGCTGCGGCGTGGTCGCGCGCATGGAAGGTGAAGCGGTTAGCGTTCGGGGAGATGAAACCCATCCAGCGAACCTGGGTCGCCTGTGCGTGAAAGGATCGGCCCTGGGGGAAACGACGGGCTTACAGGGGCGGCTTTTGCGCCCGGTCGTTGACGGCCTTGAGGTGGACTGGGCGCAGGCGCTGAACGCGGCGGGGGAGCGTCTGCGGGAGATTATCGACACATGGGGACCGCAGGCGGTGGCGTTTTACGCCTCCGGACAATTGCTTACCGAGGACTACTACGCCGCCAACAAGCTGATGAAAGGGTTTATCGGTGCGGCAAACATCGATACTAACTCCCGGCTCTGTATGTCCTCGGCGGTGGTGGGCTACAAGCGCGCCTTTGGCGAAGACGTGGTGCCGTGCAGCTATGAGGATGTGGAAAACAGCGATCTGGTGGTGCTGGCTGGCTCGAACGCGGCCTGGACGCATCCGGTGCTCTATCAGCGGCTGGTGCAGGCGAAGCGCAACAACCCGCAGATGAAGGTGGTGGTAATCGATCCGCGCAGAACCGCCACATGTGATATTGCTGACCTGCATCTGGCGCTCGCCCCCGGCAGCGACGCCGGGCTGTTTGTCGGTCTGCTTAATGTGATTCAGGGAACGGATGAGTGGCCTGTTGAGCGCGTGGCGGCGTTTTGCGGCCTCTCGCCGCAGGATATTGGCACCTTTTACGACTGGTTTATGACAGCGCCCCGGGCCATCACGCTCTACACCATGGGGATCAACCAGTCCACCAGCGGCAGCGACAAGTGTAACGCCATCATTAACGTTCATCTTACCAGCGGGAAGTTCAACCGTCCGGGCTGCGGCCCGTTTTCGCTGACCGGACAGCCAAACGCGATGGGCGGACGGGAAGTTGGCGGACTGGCGAACCAGCTGGCGGCACACATGAACTTTGAGCCGGACGATCTTTCGCGGGTGGCGCGTTTCTGGGGAACGGAACGGCTGGCGCAGACGCCGGGCCTGATGGCGGTGGAGCTGTTTGACGCCATTGCCCGCGGTGAGGTGAAGGCGGTGTGGATTATGGGCACCAACCCTGCCGTGTCGCTGCCGGACAGCCACGCGGTGTGTCAGGCGCTGGCGGGCTGCCCGCTGGTGATGGTCTCTGAGGTGATGAACGATACAGATACCAGCCGGTTCGCCCATATCCGTTTTCCGGCGCTGGGCTGGGGAGAGAAGGACGGGACGGTGACCAATTCCGAGCGTCGCATTTCGCGCCAGCGCGCGTTTCTGCCTGCGCCGGGCGAAGCGAAGCCGGACTGGTGGATCGTCGCGCAGATGGCGAAACGGCTGGGCTACGGCGAGGCCTTTGCCTGGCAACATCCGCACGAGATTTTTTGCGAACATGCAGCGTTGACGGCCTTTGAAAATGACGGCGCGCGGGCATTTAATCTTCATGAACTGGCTGCGCTAACCCGTGAGGAGTGGGATCAGCTTGAGCCTTATCAGTGGCCGACGGGGAATTTTCCGCGCCGAAACATCGTTCCCGTTAACCCTCTGTCGCACGGTGCGACGGTCAGCGCGTTGTACCCGCTGATTCTCAACTCGGGGCGCATACGCGATCAGTGGCATACCATGACCCGAACGGGATACGTGGCCAGACTGATGCAGCATATCGCCGAACCGTTTGTTGAGGTTTGCCCCGCAGACGCGGTTCGGTTTTCCCTGTGCGACGGCCAGCTGGCGCGCATCAGCTCGCCGCGCGGCGTGATGGTCGTCAGAGTACGAATCAATGACGGGATACGGGAAGGCGAGGCGTTTGCCCCGATGCACTGGAACGCTGAGTTTTCCCGCCAGGGAAAGGTGAATGCGCTGGTGGAAGGGCGCTGCGATCCGGTTTCTGGCCAGCCGGAGAGTAAACAAACCGCGGTCAGAATTCTGCCGTGGCAGCCCGCCTGGCAGGGGGAGCTCTATGCCCGGGAATGGCCGGAAATGCCCTCTTCGGCTTACTGGTGGCGTAAAGCCTCACGCCTGACGGTGGCGGGCGATCAACCGCTGCTGTCGTGGGTAATGGATTACGCCGGCGTCCGGGGCTGGCAGCTGCAGGTTGCGCAAACCGGCGAACGCAGCAGCGTGCTGGCCTGGCATGAAGGCCAGCTGATGCTGGGCTTCTGGGAGGGCACTGCGTTACCGGCGCTGGCGCATACGGTGATTGAAGCCGCTTTTCAATCCCCACCCGTGCTGGCCTCAGAACGTCACGCCTTGCTGAACGGACAGAGCGTCGGGAAGGAAGCGGATCCGGGACGCATCATCTGCAGCTGTTTCAGCGTCGGGGAGAATACGATACGGGAGGCGATCGTCGGAGGGTGTGATTCCATCAACGCGCTGGGGGCGACGCTGCGCTGTGGTACGAACTGTGGTTCCTGCGTGCCGGAGCTGAAAGGGCTGTTTCAGGATAATCCTGAAATGTCCGCCAGGACTGCATTTCAGGGCTTATCGCGTTAACATAATAAGAGTTTATTCATAAACACAGGTTCTTATTGACGACGTTGATGGCTGTATCGTCCCGCATTCGTTTGCTGTTTTTACTCCCCCTTCTTACGGTCGGAGCCGTTCACGGTGCGCCGAATTCCTTTATCCAGCAGGCACAAAATCCCTTTGATAATAACGGGGATAGTTTGCCCGACCTCGGTATGGCCGCCCCAACCGGGGAGGGGGAAAAACACCTGGCCGAAATGGCGAAAGCCTTTGGTGAAGCCAGCATGACCGACAATGGCCTGACAACGGGCGAGCAGGCGCGTCAGTTCGCGTTTGGTCAGGTGCGCGACGCGGTAAGCGGCGAAGTGAATCAGCAGATTGAATCCTGGCTTTCGCCCTGGGGGAACGCCAGCGTGAACCTACTGGTGGATAACGATGGCAAATTTAACGGCAGCAGCGGGAGCTGGTTTATCCCCTGGAACGATAACAACCGTTATCTGAGCTGGAGCCAGCTTGGCCTGACCCAGCAGACGGATGGCCTGGTCAGTAACGCAGGAATTGGTCAGCGCTGGATCGCCGGGAAATGGCTGCTGGGTTACAACACCTTTTACGATAACCTCCTGGATGAAAACCTGCAGCGTGCCGGGCTGGGCGCGGAAGCGTGGGGGGAAAATCTGCGCCTGTCAGCGAACTATTATCAGCCCTTTGCCGGCTGGCGCGACCGCTCCGACGTCCAGGAGCAGCGTATGGCGCGCGGATATGACGTCACCGCTAAAGCCTGGCTGCCGTGGTTCCATCATCTCAATACCAGCGTGAGCTTCGAGCAATACTTTGGCGATAACGTCGATCTCTTCAACAGCGGAACGGGCTATCACAATCCGGTGGCGGTGAATCTGGGGCTTAACTATACTCCCGTTCCGCTGGTCACCCTGACCGCCGCGCACAAGCAGGGCGAAAGTGGCGAGAGCCAGAATAACCTCGGGCTGAAGCTCAACTATCGCTTTGGCGTGCCGCTGGTGAAGCAGCTTTCCGCCGGTGAAGTCGCCGCCACGCGCTCCCTGCGCGGAAGCCGCTACGACTCGCCGGAGCGCAATAGCCTGCCGGTAATGGAGTTCCGCCAGCGTAAAACGCTGTCCGTCTGGCTGGCAACGCCGCCGTGGGATCTGAAAGGGGGCGAGACCGTTATGCTGAAGCTTCAGGTTCGCAGCGCGAACGGCATTCGTCAGATCCACTGGCAGGGGGATACGCAGGCGCTGAGCCTGACGTCGCCGGCCAAAAGCAACAGCAGCGACGGCTGGAGTGTGATTATGCCTGCCTGGAATGACGGTGAAGGGGCAACAAACCGCTGGCACCTGTCGGCGGTGGTGGAAGATGAGAAAGGCCAGCGCGTCTCGTCCAATGAGATCGTGCTGACAGTCGTGCAGCCGCTGGTCGCATTGCCCGACAACGACCCGCGCTGGAAGCTTCTGCCGGAGGAGTAATCCTTAAAAAATGCGTTCCTGATGCACCCACACCGCGGCTTCAACGCGGGATTTAAGCTTCATTTTCTTCAGCATATGCTTCACGTGCACTTTGACCGTGCTTTCGGTGATGTCCAGGCGGCGGGCGATCATCTTGTTAGGCAGCCCCTGGGCAATGAGTTTGAGAATATCGCGCTCGCGCGGCGTTAACTGGCTGACGTCGCGGTCAGAGGTGGCGCGATTGGCGCGCAGGCTGGCGGCCAGCACCGGCGTTAAGGCTTCGCTGAGAACCATCTCGCCCGCCGCGGCCTGCTGCAGCGCCTTAAGCAAGTCTTCCGGCTCCATATCCTTGAGCAGATAACCATCCGCCCCGCGCTTCAGCGCCGTGACCACATCCTCTTCATGGTTCGACACGCTAAAGACGACGATGCGCCCGGAAAGCGATTTTTCCCGCAGCTTGTCGAGGGTTTCCAGACCGTTCATACCGGGCATATTTAGATCGAGCAGGATCAGGTCGGGATCGAGGGATTCGGCAAGCTCAATGCCCTGTTCACCGTTGCTGGCTTCGCCCACCACGGTGATATCGGGCGCCATGCTGACCAGCTGTTTCACGCCAGTACGCAGCATCGGATGGTCGTCGATCAGCAGGATGGATGCCGGTTCCTGATTAGTCATGGGTTTCTCCTTGAGCAGTTGTAAGCGGTTTCTCGGGAATAAAGGTGACGACAACTTCCGTGCCGCCCGTCTCTCTCCGGCGAACCTGGCAATCACCGCGCAGGCTTTGGGCGCGGTCTCGCATAATAATTAAACCATAGTGGTTAGTGCGTTCGGCATTTTCCGGCACGCCGCGGCCGTTGTCGTGAACCGTCAGTTTGACCTGATTGTCGTGCTGGCTGACGGTGACCGTGACCGCTGTTGCTTCAGCGTGTTTAAGCACGTTGCTCAGCGCTTCGCGGGCGATCTGCAGCAGATGAATCGCCTGATGGGAAGGGACAAGCCGCGGCGGCAGCTGGTAATCCAGCTTCACCGGGAAGCCAAGCCGGGCGCTAAATTCCTGGCAGCTGGATTCCAGCGCCGGGCGCAGCCCCGGCTCGGTCAGCTGCAGACGGAAGGTAGTCAGCAGCTCGCGCAGCTGTATCCAGGAGGTGTTCAGCTCGTTGCGGATCTGGCTCAGCAGCTGCTTGTTGCTTTCGGGCATCTCCGCATCCTGCATCTGCAGGCAGCTCACCTGCATTTTCATACAGGAGAGCGACTGGGCAATCGAGTCGTGAAGCTCGCGGGCGATGGTCGCGCGCTCTTCCATGACGATCAGCTGCTGCTGCTTTTCCTGATGCCTGTCGAGCGCCAGCGTGGCCGTTAACTGTTCGACCAGCGTATCAACCAGCTGCTGCTGGTCGTGGCTCAGGTGACGCCCGGCTGGCAGCGTTGCCAGCAGAATACCGTACTGGGTGTGGCTGTCGGTCAGGCGCCACTTCAGGGTGGTGCCGCCGGACGTCAGAGGCGGCAGGCCGCGAGGGCAAAGATGGCAGCCTTTGTCATCGCAGGACATATCCGACTGACAGGTAAATTCCTGATGGTTATCTTCGTCTTCCACGTCGTAGACGCGCAGCTCAAGGTCGTGAAGGAGGGTCAGATTTTGCAGGCCGTTCAGCACCGGAGAGAGGCGCTCGCAGAGCGGCACCTGCATGTGCAGACGACGGTTGGCCTGCCACAGGAAGGAGAGGATCTCGTTTTTCTGCTCCAGTCCGGCCGTTTTTTCCTGAACGCGCTGTTCCAGCACCGCGTAGCTCTCGGAGAGCTCTGCCGACATGGTGTTGAGCGCCTGGCCGAGCATGGCCATCTCGTTGCGCCCGCTGATGTGCGTGCGCTGGGTAAAATCGCGTGCGGTCACCGCGCGGGCCATTGCAAGCAGCTGTTTCCACGGGTTCAGCAGCCGCGCGCGCAGCCAGACGATGGTGAAGATCAGCAGCAGCCCCATAAACAGCGCCATTGCGCGGTGCACCATCACCACCCGGTCGATGCGTAATTCGGTTGTCTGGTCAAAAGCGGAGACCAGCGCATCAATACGTGAGACGAACCCCGCGACGTCTTGCGCAACGGTTTCTGTGCTTCGCGCCTGTTTCAGCCCGGGCTGCAGTTGGGTGTGCCAGTAGCCCTGAAGGGCGTTAAGCTGGGATTGCTGACCGGCGCGGATGGCGGCGTTTTCCAGCTCGGGGCTGAAGACCGTGCGCTCCATTTCATCAATCAGGGGCCGATCGTCCTGCGTCAGGGGGACCGACGCCAGCAGGCGATAACTCTGCATGCGTAGCGAGCCTGCCTCGTTGATGGCATGCGCATTACCCTGTACGCCCTGTACCAGCCAGCCGGAGATCGCCATGCCAGTCACGCCGATGGCGGTGGACAGCAAAACAATCAGAGCGAGCTGATTCACGAGCGTCAGCGGAGATAAACATCTTTTTAACATAGAGGTGGCGTGCTCCTGACGTGGCCTGCTTGCAGGAATGGCGCTATTCTGGTGCATACCCTGGAGTATACCCATACCAATAAAGGATTACCCCTAAATTGCCAACGGAGTAGGGGGAAGGAGGTGGAGGTAGCCAGGAACCTTCAGTGCCGTGAAAAACCACGTCTTTTTTACCGAATTTGCCTACTCACTAAGGATAAGACCTTTTTTTGCGCCGCAAATCCTCCCACTTTTCCTTTGATTTATATCAACTTACCGCCGCCCTAAAACCCTAATGTTTGCAGCATCATTCGAGAATCAGAGGTGTCTATGAGTCACTCATCCGCTCCCGAAAGGGAAAATGGTGCCGTTATTACTGACTGGCGTCCAGAGGATCCGGCGTTCTGGCAACAGCGCGGCCATCGTGTAGCCAGCCGGAATCTGTGGATTTCCGTGCCGTGCTTGTTATTAGCGTTTTGCGTATGGATGTTGTTTAGCGCGGTGGCGGTAAACTTGCCGAAAGTCGGCTTCACATTTACGACCGATCAGCTGTTCATGCTGACCGCGCTGCCGTCGCTGTCCGGCGCGCTGCTGCGTGTACCTTACGCGTTTATGGTGCCGGTGTTTGGCGGTCGTCGCTGGACGGCGTTCAGTACGGGCATCATGATCGTCCCCTGCGTGTGGCTCGGCTTCGCGGTGCAGGATACCTCTACGCCGTTTAGCGTATTTGTGATTATCTCCCTGCTGTGCGGTTTTGCGGGCGCGAACTTCGCCTCCAGCATGGCGAACATCAGCTTCTTCTTCCCGAAAGCGAAGCAGGGCGGCGCGCTGGGTATTAACGGCGGTCTGGGGAATATGGGCGTTAGCGTGATGCAGCTCATTGCCCCGCTGGCGATCTCGGTCTCCATTTTTGCGGCCTTTGGCGGCGGTGGCGTTGAACAGGCGAATGGTTCTTATCTGTACCTGCAAAACGCAGCGTGGATTTGGGTGCCGTTCCTGGTGATCTTCACCCTCGCAGCCTGGTTCTTTATGAATGACCTGTCCGCGTCGAAAGCGTCTCTGAGCGAGCAGCTTCCGGTGCTGAAGCGTGGACACCTCTGGGTGATGGCGCTGCTGTATCTGGCAACCTTCGGTTCGTTTATCGGCTTCTCGGCGGGCTTCGCGATGCTGTCGAAAACGCAGTTCCCGGACGTGCAGATCCTGCAGTTCGCCTTCTTCGGTCCATTTATTGGCGCCCTTGCTCGCTCGTTGGGCGGCATGGTCTCTGACCGCCTGGGCGGTACCCGCGTGACGCTGGTCAACTTCGTCGTGATGGCAGTCTTCTGCGCGCTGCTGTTCCTGACGCTGCCCGCCGACGGACAGGGTGGTAACTTCATCGCCTTCTTCGGCGTATTTATGGTGCTGTTCCTGACGGCCGGGCTGGGGAGTGCATCCACCTTCCAGATGATCTCCGTGATCTTCCGTAAGCTGACCATGGATCGCGTGAAGGCGCAGGGCGGGAGCGAAGAGCAGGCCATGCGCGAAGCGGCGACGGATACGGCCGCAGCGCTGGGCTTTATCTCTGCCATCGGCGCGATTGGCGGCTTCTTTATCCCGAAAGCGTTCGGTATCTCTCTGGATCTGACCGGCTCACCGGCCGGCGCCATGAAAGTTTTCCTCGTCTTCTATATCGCCTGCGTCGTGATTACGTGGCTGGTATATGGCCGTAATACCAAGAAAAATAAGTAAGTGTGATTATCCGTTTACGCGGCCTTCGGGCCGCGTTTTTTTTCCAGCATAATAGTTACAACATACTTACGGCTTTTACGGCAGACGCCTGCGGCGGCACTGTGATCGCCATCGCTTTGCAGGTGGGTCTACCCCTTAATACCTGAGATGTTAAATGTTGACTGGTTTTTTGTACGATAAATTAAAAATAACTATATATTTCATATTGATATGAATTTTTTGAAGATACCGCTTTGGTGGTATTTGGTATAACCCCTCCCCGAAAAGTCCCTCCTCGTCTTGATCGTTATCAATTCTCCCCCTCTTTCAGGGCGTTACCTTCGCTGCAAATCAGCAATGTCGATTTAGAGAGCCACAGGCTCCACACAGGAGATACCCGATGAGCAAATTTTTGGACCGGTTTCGCTACTTCAAACAGAAGGGTGAAACTTTTGCCGATGGGCACGGCCAGGTTCTGGATACCAACCGGGACTGGGAAGACGGTTACCGCCAGCGCTGGCAGCATGACAAAGTCGTCCGTTCGACCCACGGCGTGAACTGTACTGGCTCATGCAGCTGGAAGATTTTCGTAAAAAACGGTCTGGTAACCTGGGAAATGCAGCAGACCGACTATCCGCGCACCCGCCCGGATATGCCAAACCACGAACCGCGCGGCTGCCCGCGCGGTGCCAGCTACTCCTGGTATCTCTACAGCGCTAACCGTTTGAAATACCCGCTGATGCGCAAACGCCTGATGAAAATGTGGCGTGAGGCGAAAGTGCAGCACAGCGATCCGGTGGATGCATGGGCGTCCATCATAGAAGACGCTGACAAAGCAAAAAGCTTCAAGCAGGCTCGCGGTCGCGGTGGTTTCGTTCGCTCCTCATGGAAAGAGGTAAACGAGCTGATTGCCGCCTCCAACGTCTACACCGTTAAAACCTACGGTCCGGACCGCGTCGCGGGCTTCTCGCCGATCCCGGCGATGTCGATGGTCTCTTACGCCTCCGGCGCGCGCTATCTGTCACTTATCGGCGGTACCTGCCTGAGCTTCTACGACTGGTACTGCGACCTGCCGCCGGCGTCTCCGCAGACCTGGGGCGAGCAGACAGACGTGCCGGAATCCGCGGACTGGTATAACTCCAGCTACATTATCGCCTGGGGCTCTAACGTGCCGCAGACCCGTACGCCGGACGCGCACTTCTTTACTGAAGTCCGTTACAAAGGCACCAAAACCGTGGCTGTAACCCCTGACTACGCGGAAATCGCCAAGCTCTGCGATCTGTGGCTGGCACCGAAACAGGGTACCGATGCCGCGATGGCGATGGCGATGGGGCACGTCATGCTGCGCGAATTCCATCTTGATCAGCCAAGCCAGTACTTTACCGACTACGTTCGCCGCTACACCGATATGCCAATGCTGGTCATGCTGGAAGAGCGTGAGGGCTACTATGCCGCTGGCCGCACGCTGCGCGCAGCCGATCTGGTGGATTCGCTGGGCCAGGAAAATAATCCTGAGTGGAAAACCGTTGCGTATAACAGCAACGGCGAGCTGGTGGCGCCAAACGGCTCTATCGGCTTCCGCTGGGGCGAGAAGGGCAAGTGGAACCTTGAGCAACGTAACGGCACCACCGGCGAAGAGACTGAGCTGCGCCTCAGCATGCTGGGCAGCCAGGACGAGATCGCCGAGGTCGGGTTCCCGTACTTCGGCGGTGAAGGTTCCGAGCACTTCAACAAGGTTGAACTGAAAAACGTCCTGATGCACAAGCTGCCGGTTAAGCGCCTGCAGCTGGCCGACGGCTCTACCGCGCTGGTCACCACCGTTTATGACCTGACCATGGCGAACTACGGTCTGGAGCGCGGTCTGGGCGATGAAAACTGCGCAACCGGCTATGACGACGTGAAGGCCTACACTCCGGCCTGGGCGGAACAGATTACCGGCGTGCCTCGCGCGCACATTACCCGTATCGCACGTGAGTTTGCAGAAAATGCGGACAAGACGCACGGGCGTTCGATGATCATCGTCGGCGCGGGTCTGAACCACTGGTATCACCTCGATATGAACTATCGCGGTCTGATCAACATGCTGATCTTCTGCGGCTGCGTCGGTCAGAGCGGCGGCGGCTGGGCGCACTACGTCGGCCAGGAGAAACTGCGTCCGCAGACCGGCTGGCAGCCTCTGGCGTTTGCCCTCGACTGGCAGCGTCCGGCACGCCATATGAACAGCACCTCCTACTTCTATAACCACTCCAGCCAGTGGCGCTACGAAACGGTCACCGCGCAGGAGCTGCTGTCGCCGATGGCGGATAAATCCCGCTACAGCGGCCACCTGATTGACTTCAACGTGCGTGCGGAACGCATGGGCTGGCTCCCGTCGGCGCCGCAGCTGGGCACTAACCCGCTGCGCATTGCGGAAGCGGCGAAGCAGGCGGGCATGTCTCCGGTGGATTACACCGTGAAATCGCTGAAGGATGGCTCAATCCGCTTCGCGGCGGAACAGCCGGAGAACGGTAAAAACCACCCGCGCAACCTGTTCATCTGGCGCTCCAACCTGCTGGGCTCGTCCGGTAAAGGCCACGAGTACATGCTGAAATACCTGCTCGGTACCGAAAACGGCATCCAGGGGAAAGATCTTGGCAAGCAGGGCGGCGTGAAGCCGGAAGAGGTGGAGTGGAAAGACAACGGTCTCGACGGCAAGCTGGATCTGGTGGTGACGCTCGACTTCCGTCTGTCCAGCACCTGCCTGTACTCCGATATCGTGCTGCCAACCGCGACCTGGTACGAAAAAGACGACATGAATACCTCGGATATGCATCCGTTTATTCATCCGCTGTCTGCGGCCGTTGACCCGGCGTGGGAATCAAAAAGCGACTGGGATATCTACAAAGACATCGCGAAGAAATTCTCCGAAGTCTGCGTAGGGCACCTGGGCAAAGAGACCGACGTGGTGACGCTGCCAATCCAGCACGACTCCGCCGCCGAGCTGGCGCAGCCGCTGGACGTGAAGGACTGGAAAAAAGGGGAATGCGACCTGATCCCGGGCGTAACCGCGCCGCACATTATTCCGGTTGAACGCGACTACCCGGCAACCTACGAGCGCTTTACCTCTATCGGCCCGCTGATGGAGAAAATCGGTAACGGTGGGAAGGGGATCGCCTGGAACACCCAGAGCGAAATGGATCTGCTGCGCAAGCTCAACTACACCAAAGCGGACGGCCCGGCGAAAGGCCAGCCTATGCTGAACACGGCGATTGATGCGGCAGAGATGATCCTGACCCTGGCCCCGGAAACCAACGGCCACGTCGCGGTGAAAGCCTGGGCGGCACTGAGCGAGTTTACCGGACGCGATCACACGCACCTGGCGAAGAATAAAGAGGAAGAGAAAATCCGCTTCCGCGATATTCAGGCCCAGCCGCGCAAGATTATCTCCAGCCCGACCTGGTCCGGCCTGGAAGATGAGCATGTGTCCTATAACGCGGGCTACACCAACGTTCACGAGCTGATCCCATGGCGCACCCTGTCCGGCCGTCAGTCGCTGTATCAGGATCACCAGTGGATGCGCGACTTCGGTGAAAGCCTGCTGGTCTACCGTCCGCCAATCGACACTCGCTCCGTAACCGCAGTTATGGGCGCGAAATCGAACGGTAACCCAGAGAAGGCGCTGAACTTCCTGACGCCGCACCAGAAGTGGGGTATCCACTCCACCTACAGCGACAACCTGCTGATGCTGACGCTGTCGCGCGGCGGTCCGATTGTCTGGATGAGCGAAACGGATGCCAAAGATCTGGGTATTGAAGATAACGACTGGATCGAAGTGTTCAACAGCAACGGTGCCCTGACGGCGCGTGCGGTGGTGAGCCAGCGCGTACCGGCCGGGATGACCATGATGTATCACGCGCAGGAACGTATCGTTAACCTGCCGGGGTCAGAGATCACCGAGCAGCGCGGCGGGATCCACAACTCCGTGACCCGTATTACGCCGAAGCCAACCCACATGATCGGTGGCTATGCGCAGCTGGCCTACGGCTTTAACTACTACGGCACCGTAGGATCGAACCGCGATGAGTTCGTGGTGGTACGTAAGATGAAGAATATTAACTGGTTAGATGGCGAAGGTAATGACCAGGTACAGGAGAGCGTAAAATGAAAATTCGTTCACAAGTCGGCATGGTGCTGAATCTGGATAAGTGCATCGGCTGCCATACCTGCTCGGTCACCTGTAAAAACGTCTGGACAAGCCGCGAAGGTATGGAATACGCCTGGTTCAACAACGTGGAAAGCAAGCCGGGCACCGGCTTCCCGACCGACTGGGAAAACCAGGAGAAGTGGAAGGGCGGCTGGATCCGCAAAATCAACGGCAAGCTGCAGCCGCGCATGGGCAACCGCGCGATGCTGCTGGGTAAAATCTTCGCTAACCCGCATCTGCCGGGCATCGACGATTACTACGAGCCGTTTGACTACGACTACCAGAACCTGCACAACGCGCCGGAAAGCAAGCACCAGCCGATCGCCCGTCCTCGCTCGCTGATCACCGGTCAGCGCATGGACAAAATTACCAGCGGTCCAAACTGGGAAGAGATTCTGGGCGGCGAGTTCGAAAAACGCGCCAAAGACCAGAACTTCGAGAACATGCAGAAGGCGATGTACGGCCAGTTCGAAAATACCTTCATGATGTATCTGCCGCGCCTGTGCGAGCACTGCCTCAACCCGGCGTGCGTGGCGACCTGCCCGAGCGGCGCCATCTACAAGCGTGAAGAAGACGGCATTGTGCTTATTGACCAGGACAAGTGCCGCGGCTGGCGCATGTGCATCACCGGCTGCCCGTACAAAAAAATCTACTTCAACTGGAAGAGCGGTAAATCTGAGAAGTGCATCTTCTGCTACCCGCGTATTGAAGCCGGAATGCCGACCGTCTGCTCAGAAAGCTGCGTAGGCCGTATTCGCTACCTCGGCGTGCTGCTGTATGACGCGGACGCGATTGAAAACGCCGCGAGCACCGAGCACGAGAAAGATCTGTATCAGCGTCAGCTGGACGTGTTCCTCGATCCGAACGATCCGAAGGTGATTGAGCAGGCGCTGAAAGACGGCGTGCCGCAGAGCGTGATTGACGCGGCGCAGCAGTCACCGGTGTACAAAATGGCGATGGACTGGAAGCTCGCGCTGCCGCTGCATCCGGAATACCGCACCCTGCCGATGGTCTGGTACGTGCCGCCGCTGTCGCCAATTCAGTCTGCGGCTGACGCGGGCGAGCTGGGCAGCAACGGCATCCTGCCGGACGTGGAAAGCCTGCGTATCCCGGTTCAGTACCTGGCGAACCTGTTGACCGCAGGGGACACCCAGCCGGTCCTGCTCGCGCTGAAGCGTATGCTGGCGATGCGTCACTTCAAACGCGCGGAAACCGTAGACGGTGTGGCCGATACCCGCGCGCTGGAAGAGGTCGGTCTGACCGAAGCGCAGGCGCAGGAGATGTACCGCTATCTGGCGATTGCCAACTACGAAGACCGTTTCGTGGTGCCGAGCAGCCACCGCGAGCTGGCCCGCGAAGCCTTCCCGGAAAAAAATGGCTGTGGCTTTACCTTTGGCGACGGCTGCCACGGGTCAGACAGCAAATTCAACCTGTTCAACAGCCGCCGCATCGATGCCATGGATGTGACCAGCAAAACGGAGCCGCACCAATGATTGAACTCGTCATTGTTTCGCGTCTGCTCGAGTACCCGGATGCTGCGCTTGCGCAGCATCAGCAGGAACTCTTTGATGCACTCGCGTCATCTGAAAACCTGGATAAAGACGATGCCCAGCGGCTTGGTGTTTTCCTCCGCGATCTGCTGGCGCGCGACCTTCTGGATGCCCAGTCGGACTACAGCCAGCTGTTTGACCGGGGGCGTGCGACCTCGCTGCTGCTGTTTGAACACGTTCACGGTGAATCCCGTGACCGCGGTCAGGCGATGGTGGACCTGATGGCCCAGTACGAACAGCACGGCCTGCAGCTCGACAGCCGCGAGCTGCCGGATCATCTGCCGCTGTATCTGGAGTACCTGGCGCAGCTGCCGAAAGAAGAGGCGCTGGGCGGTCTGCAGGATATCGCGCCGATCCTGGCGCTGCTCGGCGCGCGTCTTCAGCAGCGCGAGAGCCGCTATGCGGTGCTGTTCGATCTGCTGGTGAAGCTGGCCAACGCCTCGGTCGACAATGAAAAAGTGGCGGAGAAAATTGCGGATGAAGCCCGCGATGATACGCCACAAGCGCTGGATGCGGTCTGGGAAGAAGAGCAGGTGAAATTCTTTGCTGACCAGAACTGCGGCGAGTCTGAAATCTCCACTCACCAGCGTCGTTTTGCCGGCGCGGTTGCCCCGCAATATTTGAATATCTCTAACGGAGGACGGCACTAATGTACTTCCTGAATATGTTCTTCTTTGACATTTACCCGTATATCGCGGGCACCGTGTTCCTGGTGGGAAGCTGGCTGCGTTACGACTACGGCCAGTACACCTGGCGTGCGGCCTCCAGCCAGATGCTGGATCGCAAAGGGATGCATGTGGGCTCTAACCTGTTCCACATCGGTATTCTGGGGATTTTTGCCGGTCACTTCCTGGGGATGCTGACGCCGCACTGGATGTATGAAGCGTGGCTGCCGATTGAGGTGAAGCAGAAGATGGCGATGATCGCCGGCGGTGCCTGCGGCGTGATGACTCTGGTCGGTGGCCTGCTGCTGCTGAAACGTCGTCTGTTCAGCCCGCGCGTGCGTGCCACTACCACCGCAGCGGACATCCTGATCCTCTCCCTGCTGATGGTGCAGTGTGCGCTGGGCCTGCTGACCATTCCATTCTCGGCGCAGCACATGGACGGCAGCGAAATGATGAAGCTGGTCGGCTGGGCGCAGTCCGTGGTGACCTTCCACGGCGGAGCATCCGCGCATCTGGACGGCGTGGCGTTTATCTTCCGCGTTCACCTGGTGCTGGGTATGACGCTGTTTGTGCTGTTCCCGTTCTCTCGTCTGGTGCATATCTGGAGCGCGCCGGTGGAGTACCTGACGCGCAAATACCAGATTGTGCGCGCCCGTCGCTAATTCGCCGTTTTGATACCAACCCCGCACTCGCGGGGTTTTTTTTCGCCCCAGCCCAGGTTATTGCCCGCGGCAGCAAACAGGATCAGCGCGCCGCCCGCGAGCTGCGTCAGGTTCAGCGAGTGTCCGAACATCAGATTATCGACAACGATCGCCACCACCGGATAGATAAACGACAGGGAGCCGGTAATGGGCGTAGGCAGCTTCTGGATCGCGCTGTAGAGCAGCTGGTACATAATGCCGGTATGGACGATGCCCAGCGTCAGCAGGATCGACCAGGGGAAATCACCGGAAAATGACGGCATGCTGGCAAACGGCAAAAGCATCACGACGCCCGTCAGCACCTGGATAAAGGCAATATGCTGCGGCGCAACGGATCTGAGCTTGCGGGCAATAATGGCCGTGACCGCATAGAAGAAAGCCGCGGCCATCGCCAGGCCGATTCCGGCGAGCCATTCACTGCCGTGCGCGCCGGTCAGCTCGCTGGAGAGCAAGATCACCACGCCGCCGAAGGCGAGGAACAGCCAGCCCCATTTCACGAGGCTGACGCGTTCATCTAAAAACATTCCCATCAGGACCAGCATAAACGGCTGGGTGTTATAGACCACCGTCGAAAGACCAATGGAGATCCGCTCATAGGCTGCGAAGAGCAGCAGCCAGTTCACTACGAGCGCTACGCCACCGAGAATGGCCAGCAGGAGCGTGGTGCGGGTGAGGGGACTGAAGGGCTTTTGACTTACCCGGATAAAAATAAAAAGCGCCATTGCCCCGATAAGACAGCGCCAGAACACCACTTCCGTCACCGGCAGACCGCTGAGTAAAACAAACGCACCGATAGAGCCGGAAATTAACATCGCCAGGCTCATTTGCCAGACGCCTTTATGGAAATCACGCATTATCCACCTCCTGATTGTATGACGCTATTGTCGAAAATAGCTGTCGGGTTTTACAGGGATGAGATAAGGTGAAATGCAGTGATGGCTTTTTAAAATTAGGTGAAAAGGATGGAATACCTTCTCGATGATATCGACCGACAAATTTTAGCCTGTCTGGTCGAAGATGCGCGCATGTCTTTGAAGGTGCTCAGCGGACGCATCGGTCTGACTTCCCCCAGCACGGCAGAACGCCTGAAAAGGCTGGAAGAGCGCGGTGTGATTCAGGGGTATGGCGCACGGGTGAATCTGGCGGCGCTGGGGTATACGCTGCAGGCGCTGGTGCGCGTGCGGCCTTTGCCGGGGTTGTTGCATAAGGTGGATAAATACATTCAGGCGATGCCGGAGTGTATTGAGAGCGACAAAGTCACCGGGGAAGATTGCTTTGTGATTAGGCTGGTGGTGCGATCGATAGAGCAGCTGGATGTGTTGCTGGACGGCCTGGCGGAGCATGCCCAGTGCAATACGTCGATTGTGAAGAGTTCGCCGGTGAAGCGTCGTTTGCCGCCGATGTAGGCTTCTGGCTTCTGTCGCCGGGTGGCGGCTGCGCCTTACCCGGCCTACAAAGGCTTCCCCGTTACGGAAATGCATGATGCGTGGTGCGAACAGAAAGTTTGGAGTTATTTGAAAGTGATGGTGGTGGGGGAAGGATTACTCGGCGCGTTGCGCCTCGCCCTTCGGGTCGTTGCCTGCGGCAACGCTTTCTCGCTACGCTCGAATCGAACCTTAATCGAAGCTTCTCATCCTTCCCCGTTACGGAAATGCATGATGCCTGGTGCAAAAAGGAGATTCAGAGTCATTTGAAAGTGATGGTGGTGGGGGAAGGATTCGAACCTTCGAAGTCGATGACGGCAGATTTACAGTCTGCTCCCTTTGGCCGCTCGGGAACCCCACCAGGGGTAATTCAAATTTTGAGGTCATGCTGAGAGATGGTGGTGGGGGAAGGATTCGAACCTTCGAAGTCGATGACGGCAGATTTACAGTCTGCTCCCTTTGGCCGCTCGGGAACCCCACCACGGGGTAATACTTTTTACTGGCCTGCTTCCTGCTGGAAGCGGGGCGCATCATATCAAATGAGACGCCCCTGTAAAGCATTCCTTTAGGTAAATAAAGCTGTTTGCCTGCTTTTTATCCGTAAAGGTGCAAAGCTAATCAATTCATTTTCCAAAAGATTAAAGAATGATGGTTCTGTTGCCGTAGACAAAGACACGCTGCGCCAGTACCTGATACAGCGCACGGCTCAGCACGTTCTTCTCAACGTCACGCCCTGCACGCATCATGTCCTCGGCCGTGTAGGTGTGATCCACGTGAATCACGTCCTGCATGATGATTGGACCTTCGTCCAGGTTGTCATTCACGTAGTGTGCGGTTGCACCGATGATCTTCACGCCGCGCTCGTACGCCTGGTGGTAGGGACGCGCGCCAATAAAGGCTGGCAGGAACGAGTGGTGAATGTTGATGATCTTGTTCGGGAAACGCGCCACGAATGAAGGCGTGAGTACGCGCATATATTTCGCCAGTACCACGTAGTCCGGGTTATGCGCTTCAATGGCCTGCGCCATCAGATCGTCGTGTTCTTCACGGGTATGGCCTTCGTGGCTAACCAGCTCAAACGGAATATCAAAACGTTCGACCAGCGTGCGCAGCGTCTCATGGTTGCCAATAACGGCAGCTATTTCCACGTCCAGACCGCCGTAGTTTGCTTTCATCAGCAGGTCGCCCAGACAGTGTGCTTCTTTTGTCACCAGGATCACGATGCGGCGTCGACCGGCTGGGGTCAGCTCGCGTACGGAACCTTCCGGAAGCGCGCTGTCGAGATCGGCAAGCAGGGTGGTGTCGTTGAAAATACCTTCGAGTTCGGTACGCATAAAGAAGCGGCCGGTACGGTGGTCAACGAACTCGTTGTTCTGCACGATATTCAGTTCATGTTTGTAGCAAATGTTGGTAATTCGTGCGATCAGTCCTTTTTGATCGGGACAGATGGTGCGCAGAACTTTACGTTGTAATGATTGCATCGCCGGGAAATCCTGTTTGTATTTGCGAAGTCTGGGTTGTCAGGCATTACTGCCCGCAACACTTTTTAAATTTTTTACCTGAACCACACGGGCAGGGATCGTTACGACCAAACTGTGGGCGCGTTCCGTCAATATAATACCACTGCCCGCTTTCCTTTAAGAACCGGGAACGCTCGATAATGGCACCAGGTTTATTATTCTCGGTAAAACGAGCAACAAAGCTGACGTAACCTTCATCAACATGGCTGCCCGTTGAGGATTCATAGACGGTAAGGCCGAGCCACTGCGTGTTCGCGAAGCCGGCTTCGATGTCCTGTCTGAATTCGGCAGCCTGGCAGGAGGGATGCCAGGTTTTAATCAGGTAGTCTGCGTCTTTGATCACAAAAGCAGTGTAACGTGAACGCATGAGGTGTGACGGGTCTGGTGCAACCTGATCGCCAGACAGATATTGCTGGCAACATAGGCTATACTCCAGAGCGCTACCACAAGGGCAGAGTTGAGACACGATTCTCTTCCTGGAACAAATAATAAAGGCGTAAAACGCTTCGGGTAGCACTATGTTAACTGAGCTGTTGCGTTGACGCTATGTCAGGAATCCAGGGGAAGTAAAACAGGGCTAATGAGAAAGGTTAAAATTGGACTGGCGCTGGGCTCAGGTGCAGCCCGGGGATGGTCGCACATCGGCGTGATTAATGCCTTAAACAAGATGGGCATTAACGTAGATATTGTCGCAGGTTGTTCAATAGGATCGCTTGTCGGCTCCGCTTACGCGTGCGGGAAGCTTCCGGAACTCGAGACCTGGGTGCGCTCCTTCAGCTACTGGGACGTCCTGCGCCTGATGGACCTCTCGTGGCAGCGTGGTGGGCTGTTGCGCGGCGAACGCGTCTTTAACCAGTTCCGCCAGGTGATGCCTCTCGAAGACTTTACTGATTGTCAGATGCCCTTCGGCGCCGTCGCGACGAACCTCAGCACGGGACGCGAACTGTGGCTAACCGAAGGGGATATCCATCTTGCCGTGCGCGCCTCCTGCAGCATGCCGGGGCTCATGGCGCCTGTCCCACACAACGGTTACTGGCTTGTTGACGGTGGCGTCGTGAATCCGGTTCCCATCTCTCTGACCCGTGCAATGGGGGCGGATATCGTAATTGCCGTCGACCTGCAGCACGACGCCCACCTGATGCAACAGGACCTCATGCCGGTCAATCTCCAGAGCGAAGATGCCGAGGGCGAGAAACTGGCCTGGCATGAGCGCCTGCGCGGCAGAATCGGGCGCATGGCCGCGCGACGCTCGGTTGCCGCGCCGACGGCGATAGAAATCATGACCACGTCAATCCAGGTTCTGGAGAACCGCCTTAAGCGCAATCGTATGGCAGGCGATCCGCCAGATATTCTTATTCAGCCTTACTGTCCGCAAATCTCTACTCTTGATTTCCATCGGGCTGAGGCCGCCATCGCAGCGGGCTCGTTAGCCGTCGAAAAGAAAATGGACGAATTGTTGCCTTTTGTGCAAACAGCACGTTAAGCACCTTTTTTTGACTACTTCAGCAAAATCTGACAGGCGATAGTGCCGATCGCATGCCACTATTAGTTACTGTCAGCCAGGGGAGGAACCATGACGCAGCCATTGGCCGGAAAACACATTTTGATTGTAGAAGACGAGCCCGTTTTCCGATCGCTACTGGATTCGTGGTTATCCTCGCTGGGAGCAATCACTTCACTCGCTGAAGATGGTATCGACGCCCTGGAAAAAATGATCAGCATTACGCCCGATTTGATGATTTGCGACATTGAGATGCCGCGCATGAATGGACTGAAGCTGGTTGAACATCTGCGGAACGAAGGCAACCAGACGCCGATTCTGGTGATCTCTGCCACAGAGAATATGGCGGATATCGCCAAAGCATTGCGTCTTGGCGTCCAGGATATTCTGCTTAAGCCGGTCAAGGATCTGAACCGGCTGCGAGAAACGGTCTTAGCGTGCCTTTATCCGAATATGTTTAATTCCCGGGTAGAGGAAGAGGAGCGTCTTTTCCAGGACTGGGATGCACTGGTGAGTGATCCTCCTGCTGCGGCGAAACTGTTGCAAGAACTTCAGCCGCCTGTACAGCAAACTATTTCACACTGCCGCGTAAATTATCGCCAGCTGGTGGCGGCTGATCAGCCGGGACTGGTACTGGATATTGCACCATTATCTGATTCCGACCTTGCGTTTTATTCTCTGGATGTCACTCGTGCGGGGGATAATGGCGTATTAGCCGCGTTGCTTCTTCGCGCGCTATTTAATGGTTTGCTGCAGGAACAGTTATCGCATCAGGGACAACGACTGCCGGAGTTAGGCAGTTTGCTCAAACAGGTAAACCAGCTTTTTCGTCAGGCTAATTTGCCCGGACAGTTCCCGCTGCTGGTCGGTTATTATCACAGCGGTTTAAAGAATCTGATCCTCGTCTCAGCGGGTCTCAACGCTTCACTGAATACCGGTGAACATCATATTGAGGTGAGCAACGGTGTGCCTCTTGGGACATTGGGTACGGCGTATCTTAATCAAATTAGCCACCGCTGTTCCTCCTGGCAGTGCCAAATTTGGGGCGCCGGGGGACGGCTACGCTTAATGTTGTCCACGGAATAAGCAATTGGATCTTAATTTTAAGATTGCTTTACCTGTGTTTTACGGGGAATGCTACTATCGCTGCCCAGTTTCATGCGTATTTATCCTAATTGATCGGCAACGCGTTCTTTTCAGACCCGAACTGCGGGGCGAGGCTGATATACTCAACGCGTTATTTATTGCATAAAAGTTCAAAACTTGAACAGCTCAGGAGAATTTGAATGGCTGCCCTAAATTCGAAAGTCAGAAAGGCCGTCATCCCGGTAGCGGGATTGGGGACCAGGATGTTACCAGCAACTAAGGCAATTCCTAAAGAGATGCTGCCTCTGGTTGATAAGCCATTAATCCAGTATGTCGTTAATGAATGTATCGCAGCCGGCATCACTGAAATTGTGCTGGTTACGCATTCATCAAAAAACTCTATCGAAAACCATTTCGATACAAGCTTTGAACTTGAAGCCATGCTGGAAAAGCGTGTTAAGCGTCAGCTGTTAGAAGAAGTTCAGTCTATTTGCCCGCCGCACGTTACCATTATGCAGGTTCGTCAGGGCCTGGCTAAAGGTCTGGGCCACGCTGTGATGTGCGCACATCCTGTTGTAGGTGATGAGCCTGTAGCGGTAATTCTGCCTGACGTAATTCTGGACGAATACGAATCCGATCTTTCTCAGGATAACCTTGCTGAGATGATCAAACGTTTCGACGAAACCGGCAGCAGCCAGATCATGGTTGAGCCTGTTGAAGACGTGACGGCATACGGTGTGGTTGACTGCAAAGGCGTTAACCTTGAACCGGGCGAAAGCGTGCCAATGGTTGGCGTGGTAGAGAAGCCTAAAGCCGACGTAGCGCCTTCAAACCTGGCCGTTGTAGGTCGCTATGTCCTGAGCGCTGAAATCTGGCCTCTGCTGGCGAAAACGCCTCCAGGAGCGGGGGATGAGATTCAGCTGACGGATGCCATTGATATGCTGATCGAGAAAGAGACCGTTGAGGCTTACCATATGAAAGGTAAGAGCCATGACTGCGGTAATAAGCTTGGTTATATGCAGGCGTTCGTTGAATATGGTATTCGCCACAATACTCTTGGTGAAGAATTTAAAACCTGGCTCAAAGAGAGCGTAGGTATTAAGAAATAAGCCACGGTTACATATGTCCGAAACCGGTGAGGCGCTGCCCACCGGTTTTTTTATGCCCTAAACACTTCTGAAACCTGTCTCTAAGTACAGTTATTAAAATTGCCAAATAATGCTTTATGACAGAGTGTAAGGGGTTGTTTGCGACAAATTTAGGTTAAAAAAAATCCCGCATTACGCGGGATTTTTCTGAATACGGTTGGATTAATCCTTGATCAGGAAGTCGTCCAGCTGTTTGCCTTGTTCGTCCATGGCTTTCTTGATAACAGCAGGAGTGCGGCCCTGGCCAGTCCAGGTTTTAGTTTCGCCGTTCTCGTCAACGTAGCTATATTTAGCAGGACGAGCAGCACGCTTGGCTTTAGTACCGGTTTTAGCTGCAGCCATGCTGTTCAGCAATTCATTTGGATCGATACCATCAGCAATCAGCATTTCACGATATTGCTGCAGTTTACGAGTACGTTCTTCGATTTCAGCAGCAGCTGCGCTTTCTTCTTCACGACGTTCATTAACTACAACTTCTAATTTTTCCAGCATTTCTTCAAGCGTTTCGAGGGTGCATTCTCTTGCCTGCGCACGAAGAGTACGGATGTTGTTCAGAATTTTAAGTGCTTCGCTCATTGTAGTAATCTCAAACTTATAATGGGGGGTGGTTTGTTGACCTAATAATAGAGCCATAAATTCAGTTGTGCAATAGCCAGGAATGTAAGGAATTCAAAAAATACTAAATAATGCCGCTATTATTAATTACGCTAACTTAAATTTCATCACCCAACAGTCTCGTTTGTTATCAGCTAACCCGGCTGGACCCGGTCGATTGCATCTTTTTTTTGTGACATTTACCGCAGGAATTATAGTTGCGGCGGAGAAATATCAGCCTTTTGTATTAGTTCCCCACCGTGATGTTAAGACTGTAATAGTTAATAAATAGTGAATTTTAAAGAACGGGGATTCCACTATAAAAAGCAGTGTTATGTTTGGCTGAACATATAACATATTGGCCGGGCAGAAGGAGTTTACTTCATGTTTTAACGGGCTATTTTCATGAAAAGAAGGTCGTGAACTCCGCGCTGAAACGCTTCCTCTGTGTGCTGCATCGCTGATGACCAGACAAATTATGGTACAATGAATCATCGGGAATATTACACATTGATTAGGGTTTTACGGCCAATGGCACAACTTTATTTCTACTATTCGGCAATGAATGCCGGGAAATCCACCGCGTTGCTGCAATCCTCGTACAATTACCAGGAGCGCGGGATGCGTACCGTTGTTTATACGGCTGAAATTGACGATCGCTTTGGCGCAGGGAAGGTGAGCTCAAGAATAGGGCTCTCGTCGCCTGCCAGACTGTTTAACCCGAAAACCGATCTGTTTGAGGACATTCGTACAGAACATGCTTTGCAGCCCATTCACTGTGTTCTGGTAGATGAAAGCCAGTTTCTGACGCGTGAACAGGTTCATGCCCTTTCAGAGGTGGTCGATGAGCTTGATATTCCCGTGCTGTGTTATGGCCTACGTACGGATTTCCGCGGTGAGCTCTTTGCCGGTAGCCAGTACTTGCTCGCCTGGTCGGATAAGCTTGTCGAATTGAAAACAATCTGCTTCTGCGGTCGCAAAGCCAGCATGGTGCTTCGTCTCGACCAGGCCGGGAAACCTTATGCAGATGGCGAGCAGGTGGTGATAGGCGGTAATGAACGCTATGTTTCAGTCTGTCGTAAGCATTATAAAGAAGCGTTGTCTGTAGGCTCGCTGACGGCGATTCAGCACGACAACAGGAAATAACGCCGGCCTTGTTATACAGACATAAAAAAACCCGCCATAAAGGCGGGTTTTTTCTTCTACTTTCAATTAAGCGCTTTTCTTCGCTTTCTTGTCAGCTTTGATGACAGGAGCTTCTGTTTTCACAGCGGCAACGTCACCTTCTTTGAACTCACGACCGTAGAAGGTATCCAGCAGAATCTGTTTCAGCTCGGAGATCAGTGGGTAGCGCGGGTTAGCACCAGTACACTGGTCATCGAATGCATCTTCAGACAGCTTATCTACATGAGCGAGGAAGTCAGCTTCCTGAACGCCTGCTTCACGGATAGATTTAGGAATACCCAGCTCAGCTTTCAGGCTTTCCAGCCATGCCAGCAGTTTCTCAATCTTCGCAGCAGTACGGTCACCCGGTGCGCTCAGACCAAGGTGGTCTGCGATTTCAGCGTAACGACGACGCGCTTGCGGACGGTCATACTGGCTGAAAGCAGTCTGCTTGGTTGGGTTGTCGTTAGCGTTATAACGGATAACGTTGCTGATCAACAGGGCGTTCGCCAGACCGTGAGGAATGTGGAACTGAGAACCCAGCTTGTGCGCCATAGAGTGGCAAACACCCAGGAAGGCGTTCGCAAACGCGATACCGGCGATGGTTGCTGCACTGTGAACGCGTTCACGTGCTACCGGGTTTTTAGAGCCTTCGTTGTAGGACGCTGGCAGGTTTTCCTTCAGCAGTTTCAGAGCCTGCAGAGCCTGACCGTCAGAGAACTCAGATGCCAGCACAGAAACGTAAGCTTCCAGGGCGTGAGTTACCGCATCCAGACCACCGAACGCACACAGTGATTTCGGCATCTCCATGACCAGGTTCGCATCAACGATAGCCATGTCTGGGGTCAGTGCATAGTCAGCCAGTGGATATTTCTGACCTGTTGCATCGTCCGTTACTACTGCGAATGGCGTAACTTCTGAACCGGTACCGGAAGTGGTGGTTACCGCGATCATTTTCGCTTTTACGCCCATTTTCGGGAACTTGTAGATACGTTTACGGATGTCCATAAAGCGCAGCGCCAGTTCTTCGAAGTGGGTTTCAGGATGCTCGTACATGACCCACATGATTTTCGCGGCGTCCATTGGGGAACCACCACCCAGTGCGATAATCACATCTGGTTTGAAGGAGTTAGCCAGTTCAGCACCTTTACGCACAACGCTCAGGGTAGGGTCAGCTTCAACTTCAAAGAACACTTCAGTTTCAACGCCAGCCGCTTTCAGTACAGAGGTGATCTGGTCAGCGTAGCCGTTGTTGAACAGGAAACGGTCAGTCACGATGAGCGCACGTTTGTGGCCATCAGTAATCACTTCATCCAGCGCGATTGGCAGTGAGCCACGGCGGAAGTAGATAGATTTCGGAAGTTTGTGCCACAACATGTTTTCAGCTCGCTTAGCAACGGTTTTCTTGTTGATCAGGTGTTTTGGACCAACGTTTTCAGAGATGGAGTTACCACCCCAGGAACCACAACCCAGAGTCAGGGAAGGTGCGAGTTTAAAGTTGTACAGATCACCGATACCACCCTGAGAAGCAGGGGTGTTAATCAGGATACGTGCAGTTTTCATCATCTGACCGAAGTGGGCAACGCGTTCTGGCTGGTTGTCCTGGTCGGTGTACAGACAAGAAGTGTGACCGATACCGCCCATGGCAACCAGTTTCTCGGCTTTCTCTACCGCGTCTTCGAAATCTTTCGCACGGTACATGGCAAGCGTTGGAGACAGTTTTTCATGTGCAAACGGCTCGCTTTCGTCGACAACTTTCACTTCACCGATCAGGATTTTGGTTGTTGCCGGAACGGTAAAGCCTGCGAGTTCAGCAATTTTGTAAGCCGGCTGACCCACGATAGCAGCGTTCAACGCGCCATTTTTCAGGATAATGTCCTGAACGGCTTTCAGTTCTTTGCCCTGCAGCAGGTAGCCGCCGTGGCTGGCGAAACGTTCACGAACAGCGTCGTACACGGAATCAACAACAACAACAGATTGTTCAGATGCACAGATCACGCCGTTATCGAAGGTTTTAGACATCAGTACAGACGCAACGGCACGTTTGATGTCAGCGGTTTCGTCGATAACAACAGGGGTGTTACCCGCGCCCACGCCGATTGCTGGTTTACCGGAGCTGTATGCGGCTTTAACCATGCCAGGACCACCGGTCGCCAGGATCAGGTTAATGTCCGGGTGATGCATCAGCGCATTGGAGAGCTCAACGGAAGGTTGGTCGATCCAGCCAATCAGATCTTTTGGTGCGCCAGCAGCGATCGCCGCCTGCAGGACAATATCTGCCGCTTTGTTGGTAGCGTCTTTCGCACGTGGGTGTGGAGAGAAGATGATTGCGTTACGAGTCTTCAGGCTAATCAGTGATTTGAAGATAGCTGTAGACGTTGGGTTAGTTGTCGGAACAATACCGCAGATGATGCCGATAGGTTCAGCGATGGTGATGGTACCGAAGGTGTCGTCTTCGGACAGGACGCCACAGGTTTTCTCATCTTTATAGGCGTTGTAGATATACTCGGAAGCAAAGTGGTTTTTAATCACTTTATCTTCCACGATACCCATGCCGGATTCGGCAACGGCCATTTTAGCGAGAGGGATTCGAGCATCTGCAGCAGCCAGTGCGGCCGCGCGGAAGATTTTATCAACCTGTTCTTGGGTGAAATTGGCATATTCACGCTGGGCTTTTTTAACGCGCTCGACGAGGGCGTTCAGTTCAGCGATATTAGTAACAGCCATAATGCTCTCCTGATAATGTTTAAACTCTTTTAGTAAACCAGCGCTCGATACGTCACACAGTATAGACAGAGCCGATACGACTTGCGTAACACAAAGTAAAACAAAGAGTTACTTTATGCGTCAGCACACTAATTTACTAAAAGAGCCTTACCTTAGCATCATCCCTTTTTGTCAGGTGATCTCCCTGGGGGCGTAACCAAGATTACTCACTTCTGAGTACGGAAATCATGATCTGCGTCAATTTTCCCCCAAGCTGATACCTTTCAGCAGGGTTATTTCGTTGAGGTTTTTCAAGTGTTAAATAATTACGTAAGTAATGGAAGTGGCGCTGCCATTGATTATACATATATTTAACATCCTGAAATGGTAACGTTTTGCCGCAGATTTCGAGTGAAGTATGCTAATAAAAAGGGTATCTTCAGCGCGATTTCTCATGACAAATTGTCAGTCCCGGGCATGTGTATAAGCGGAGCAAAACGTGATTCAAACGCTCTTTGATTTTCCAACGTATTTTAAATTTTTTATTGGTTTGTTTGCCCTGGTCAACCCGGTGGGGATCATTCCTGTCTTCATTAGTATGACGAGTTATCAGACGGCGGCGGCCAGGAATAAGACCAACCTCACCGCTAACCTGTCAGTAGCTATCATCTTGCTCACCTCCCTTTTCCTGGGTGACGCCATTCTCCAGCTCTTCGGGATTTCGATTGACTCGTTCCGCATAGCGGGTGGGATCCTGGTCGTGACCATCGCCATGTCAATGATCAGCGGTAAGCTGGGCGAGGATAAACAAAACAAGCAGGAGAAGTCAGAAACTGCCATCCGCGAAAGTATTGGCGTGGTGCCGCTGGCCTTACCGCTCATGGCTGGCCCTGGCGCCATCAGTTCAACCATTGTCTGGGGCACGCGTTACCATAGCCTGATGCACCTGATTGGCTTTTCCGTTGCCATTGCACTTTTCGCGCTGTGCTGTTGGGGAGTATTCCGCATGGCACCCTGGCTGGTGCGACTGTTGGGGCAGACGGGCATTAACGTCATAACGCGTATTATGGGCCTGCTGTTGATGGCGTTAGGGATTGAATTCATCGTTACAGGAATTAAAAGCATTTTCCCCGGTTTGCTGCACTGATATTTCGTATGAAAGAACGGAGCCACGGCTCCGTTCTTTTACGTCATTATCAGTAAATCCTATAACTAAAGTTGAAATGCTCACATATCATAATAAATTCTACTAATAATGTTCATTGGTTGTATTTCAATGAGTTATTAATTCCCGCCAAACCCGCCTGCGCAGAAAACCTTCGATCGAACTGTTATTTTACTCACATGATACTCTGGGGCTTGCTGAGAGATAACCGAAATGATATTAGTAAATTCAACATTCCCCTAGATGAATGTGCTAAATAATAACCAGTTGTTAAATTTTTGTACAAAATCACTCGATGATAGCGCAGCGACGCGCTTGTAGAGAAAATTTTCTCTATCCTATTGAATATCATGTTTTTTTAGTGGCATTCGATGTCCGGCAAGGCTGCCCTCAACGATGCGGTACTCACCGTAAAAGAGAATTGCTTAACAAATTTGCAAAATGTATTGGCGCGCGTTTACGCCATTTGATACTTTCCGGCCTAATATTTTGCAGCATAAAACAAGCAGATGAGAATTATTTTCATATGGTTCTCTTCTCAGATATCCAGCGCAGGTCTCAAACAGGGGAGGCCTGTAACGAATCGACGCAAGACGGCCATACGAGCGGTCAGTAATAAAAAAGTCGGTGATAGCAAGCAGTAAAAGAAGAACCTGACAGCAGCAAAAAAAACTCCTGCGCTGTACAGGCCCCAACAGGGGATTACACAGCTGGCGAAGGCCAGTCATTATAATGAGTGGAGTACCAACACAATGTCCATCATCACAAAAAAAAATCTGGTAGCGGCGGGGATTTTAACTGCGCTAATCGCGGGCAACGCTGCAATGGCTGCGGACGTTCCTGCAGGTGTTCAACTGGCGGAGAAACAGACGCTGGTGCGTAACAACGGTGCGGAAGTTCAGTCTCTTGACCCGCACAAAATTGAAGGTGTTCCTGAGTCTAACGTTAACCGCGACCTGTTCGAAGGCCTGCTGGTGACAGACGTAGACGGCCACCCGGCACCGGGTGTAGCAGAAAAATGGGAAAACAAAGATTTCAAAGTCTGGACATTCCATCTGCGTAAAGATGCGAAATGGTCCGACGGTACACCGGTTACGGCCGAAGATTTCGTTTATAGCTGGCAGCGTCTGGCGAATCCAACTACCGCCTCTCCGTATGCGAGCTACCTGCAATATGGCCACATTGCCAATATTGATGACATCATCGCGGGCAAAAAACCTGTTACCGACCTGGGCGTAAAAGCGATCGATGCCAATACCTTTGAAGTGACGTTGAGCGAACCTGTTCCGTACTTCTATAAGCTGCTGGTTCACCCGTCCGTTTCTCCGGTACCAAAATCCGCCGTGGAAAAATTTGGTGAGAAATGGACGCAGCCTGCCAATATCGTCACCAATGGTGCCTATAAGCTGAAAGACTGGGTGGTCAACGAACGTATGGTGCTTGAGCGTAACCCACAATACTGGGACAACGCTAAGACCGTTATTAATCAGGTTACCTACCTGCCAATTTCGTCCGAAGTGACTGACGTTAACCGCTACCGCAGCGGTGAAATCGACATGACCTATAACAACATGCCGATTGAACTGTTCCAGAAACTGAAAAAAGAGATCCCTAAAGAAGTTCACGTCGATCCGTACCTGTGCACCTATTACTATGAAATCAACAACCAGAAAGCACCGTTCACCGACGTACGTGTCCGTACCGCGCTGAAGCTGGCACTGGATCGCGATATCATCGTGAACAAAGTGAAAAACCAGGGCGATCTGCCGGCGTACAGCTATACCCCTCCATACACCGATGGCGCAAAACTGACCGAGCCAGAGTGGTTCAAACAGACTCAGGAACAGCGTAACGCGGAAGCGAAGAAACTGCTGGCCGAAGCGGGCTACACCGCAGATAAGCCGCTGACCTTCAGCCTGCTCTACAACACTTCCGATCTGCACAAAAAACTGGCTATCGCCGTTGCCTCAATCTGGAAAAAGAACTTGGGCGCGAACGTGAAGCTGGAGAACCAGGAGTGGAAAACCTTCCTCGACAGCCGTCATCAGGGCACCTTTGATGTAGCTCGTGCTGGCTGGTGTGCGGACTATAACGAACCGACCTCCTTCCTGAACACCATGCTGAGCGACAGCTCGAACAACACCGCTCACTATAAGAGCCCGGCGTTCGACAAGCTGATTGGCGACACGCTGAAAACCACTGACGAATCACAGCGTAAAGAACTGTACTCTCAAGCCGAGCAGCAGCTGGATAAAGATTCCGCGATCGTTCCGGTTTACTACTACGTTAACGCCCGTCTGGTGAAACCGTGGGTAGGTGGGTATACCGGTAAAGACCCGATGGATAATATCTACGTTAAAAACTTGTATATTATCAAGCATTAATGGCAATGAGTGGGGCGGGCGTGCTCGCCCCACGGTGTCTAACCAACGTCACATAATATAGGCACACGCCAGAAGGTACGGGCAATGTTGAAATTTATCCTACGTCGCTGTCTTGAAGCGATTCCAACGCTATTTATTCTCATCACGATTTCCTTCTTCATGATGCGCCTTGCGCCGGGAAGTCCATTTACCGGTGAGCGTACGCTGCCGCCTGAAGTCATGGCGAATATCGAAGCGAAATACCACTTAAACGATCCTATCTCCACCCAGTACTTCAATTATCTGAAGCAGCTGGCCCACGGCGATTTTGGACCGTCATTTAAATATAAAGACTATTCCGTTAACGACCTGGTCGCGTCCAGCTTCCCGGTTTCGGCTAAGTTGGGTGCTGCGGCATTCATTCTGGCCATCGTTTTCGGTGTCACCGCAGGCGTTATCGCCGCGCTCAGACAAAATACCAAATGGGATTATGCCGTAATGGGGGTGGCAATGACCGGGGTAGTGATACCCAGCTTCGTTGTCGCGCCATTACTGGTGATGATATTTGCCATTACGCTGAAGTGGCTGCCTGGTGGCGGCTGGAACGGCGGGGCATTGAAGTTCATGATATTGCCGATGGTGGCATTATCTCTGGCGTACATCGCCAGCATCGCGCGTATCACCCGTGGTTCAATGATCGAAGTGCTGCACTCGAACTTCATTCGTACCGCGCGCGCTAAAGGACTGCCGATGCGTCGGATTATCTTCCGCCACGCGCTCAAACCGGCGCTGTTGCCCGTGCTCTCCTACATGGGACCGGCATTCGTCGGGATCATCACCGGCTCTATGGTTATCGAAACAATCTACGGCCTGCCCGGCATTGGTCAGCTGTTCGTTAACGGTGCGCTCAACCGCGACTATTCGCTGGTGCTGAGCCTGACCATTCTCGTCGGTGCGCTGACCATTCTCTTTAACGCTATTGTCGATGTGCTGTATGCCGTCATCGACCCGAAAATTCGTTACTAACGCTGGAGCACGCCATGATGTTGAGTAAGAAAAACAGCGAGGCGCTGGAAAACTTCAGTGAAAAACTGGAAGTAGAAGGTCGTAGCCTCTGGCAGGACGCGCGCCGTCGCTTTATGCACAACCGTGCAGCGGTTGCCAGTCTGGTTGTTCTGGTGATCATCGCGCTGTTTGTAACCCTGGCGCCGATGCTGTCGCAATTTACCTATTTCGACACTGACTGGGGCATGATGTCCAGCGCGCCGGATATGGAATCAGGCCACTATTTTGGCACGGACTCCTCTGGACGCGACCTGCTGGTGCGTGTCGCTATCGGTGGCCGTATCTCGCTGATGGTCGGTATTGCTGCCGCGCTGGTCGCGGTGATCGTGGGTACGCTCTATGGCTCACTTTCCGGATACCTCGGCGGCAAAATAGACTCGGTAATGATGCGTCTGCTGGAAATCCTGAACTCCTTCCCGTTTATGTTCTTCGTCATCCTGCTGGTGACCTTCTTCGGCCAGAATATCCTGCTGATCTTCGTGGCCATCGGGATGGTGTCCTGGCTGGATATGGCGCGTATTGTTCGCGGCCAGACGCTGAGCCTCAAACGCAAAGAGTTTATCGAAGCGGCGCAGGTAGGCGGTGTGTCCACCGGGAATATCGTGGTTCGCCATATTGTTCCTAACGTGCTGGGCGTGGTGGTGGTTTATGCCTCACTGCTGGTACCAAGCATGATCCTGTTTGAATCTTTCCTGAGCTTCCTGGGTCTCGGCACACAAGAGCCTCTGAGCAGCTGGGGCGCGCTGCTGAGCGATGGCGCAAACTCGATGGAAGTTTCACCGTGGCTGCTGCTTTATCCGGCGGGTTTCCTGGTCGTTACCCTGTTTTGTTTTAACTTTATCGGCGATGGCCTGCGTGATGCCCTCGACCCGAAAGACCGTTAAGGAGCGCCGTCATGACAATTATTGAAACGGCCACTGCGCCACAGGCGCAACAGCAGAATAACCTTTTGCTGGATGTGAAAGACCTCCGCGTGACCTTTAAAACGCCGGACGGGGATGTTACCGCCGTCAACGATCTCAACTTCAACCTGCGCGCGGGTGAAACGCTGGGGATCGTGGGGGAATCCGGTTCCGGAAAATCCCAGACTGCCTTTGCGCTGATGGGCCTGCTGGCTGCTAACGGCGTGATTGGCGGCTCCGCTAAATTCAACGGTCGTGAAATCCTTAACCTGCCGGAGCACGAGCTGAACAAGCTGCGCGCTGAGCAGATCTCGATGATTTTCCAGGATCCCATGACCTCGCTGAACCCGTACATGCGCGTAGGCGAGCAGCTGATGGAAGTTCTGATGCTGCACAAAGGCCTTGGCAAAGCGGAAGCCTTTGAAGAGTCGGTCAAAATGCTGGACGCGGTGAAAATGCCGGAAGCGCGTAAGCGTATGCGCATGTTCCCGCACGAGTTTTCTGGCGGTATGCGTCAGCGCGTGATGATTGCGATGGCGCTGCTGTGCCGGCCAAAGCTGCTGATTGCCGATGAACCTACCACCGCGCTGGACGTTACCGTTCAGGCGCAAATCATGACCCTGTTGAACGAGCTGAAGCGCGAGTTCAACACGGCGATTATCATGATCACCCACGACCTGGGCGTGGTGGCAGGCATCTGCGACAAAGTGCTGGTGATGTATGCCGGTCGTACCATGGAATATGGCAAAGCGCGCGATGTCTTCTATCAGCCTGCGCACCCGTACTCCAGTGGTCTGCTGAACGCGGTACCCCGTCTTGATGCGGAAGGGGAATCCCTGCTCACCATTCCGGGCAACCCGCCAAACCTGCTGCGTCTGCCGAAAGGCTGTCCGTTCCAGCCGCGCTGCCCGCACGCGATGGAAATCTGTAACAGCGCTCCGCCGCTGGAAGAGTTTGCACCAGGCCGTCTGCGCGCCTGCTTTAAGCCGCAGGAGGAGCTGGTATGAACGCATTAGATGAAAAACGCAACGTGCTGCTCGAAATCGCCGATCTTAAAGTGCATTTCGACATCAAAGACGGCAAACAGTGGTTCTGGCAGCCACCGAAGACCCTGAAAGCGGTGGACGGCGTCACGCTGCGCCTGTACGAAGGGGAAACCCTGGGCGTGGTGGGAGAGTCCGGCTGCGGTAAATCGACCTTTGCGCGAGCCATTATCGGTCTGGTCAAAGCCACCGACGGTAAAGTGGCCTGGCTGGGTAAAGATCTGCTGGGCATGAAGCCCGACGAGTGGCGCGAGGTGCGCAGCGATATCCAGATGATTTTCCAGGATCCGCTGGCATCATTAAACCCGCGTATGACCATCGGCGAGATTATTGCCGAGCCGCTGCGGACCTATCATCCAAAGATGTCTCGTCAGGAAGTGCGCGACCGCGTGAAGGCGATGATGATGAAAGTCGGCCTGTTGCCAAACCTCATCAACCGCTATCCGCATGAGTTCTCTGGCGGTCAGTGCCAGCGTATTGGTATTGCCCGTGCGCTGATCCTCGAACCGAAGCTGATTATCTGCGATGAGCCGGTTTCCGCACTGGACGTTTCCATTCAGGCGCAGGTGGTTAACCTGCTGCAGAAGCTGCAGCGCGAAATGGGGCTGTCGCTGATCTTCATCGCGCATGACCTGGCCGTGGTGAAACACATCTCTGACCGCGTGCTGGTGATGTATCTGGGGCATGCCGTGGAGCTGGGCACCTATGACGAGGTGTACCATAATCCATTGCACCCATACACCAGAGCGCTGATGTCCGCGGTGCCGATCCCCGATCCGGATCTGGAAAAGAATAAAACCATCCAGCTTCTGGAAGGGGAATTACCTTCGCCGATTAACCCGCCGTCAGGCTGCGTCTTCCGCACGCGCTGCCCGATGGCCGGGCCGGAATGTGCTCAAACGCGACCGGTTCTCGAAGGCAGCTTCCGACATGCGGTTTCCTGCCTGAAAGTAGACCCGTTATAATCGCAAGGGCTGACATGATGTCAGCCCTTATTTTTGCGAGGTAACTGTGTCGCGTTTATTCACGTTAGCCCGTCGGCGGCTATATCATTTTTTATTCGATCCTGAAAAGGTTTCCGGGCGACGCTTTGAAGGTCTGTGCGGTTTATTTGCGCTCCTCAGCGTGGTTGTCATCTTTATTGAATCGGGTGCCGGGACGCAATACCACCTGACGTTTGACGAATGGCATATCTTTGTTTGGCTTGAGCTGGCGATTACCCTGGTTTTTACCGCTGAATATCTCCTGCGGGTAATAGCCTGGCCCAACCCGGCCAGATATGTTTTCAGCTTCTGGGGATTTATCGATTTAGCCACCATCCTGCCGCTCTATGTTATGTGGCTGTGGCCGGAGATTAGCCTGAGTTATGTCTTTGCCTGGCGAGCGATGCGCGTGATTCGGGTATTACGTATTCTGAAATTACTGCGTTTTATGCCGTCATTACGCGTGTTCTGGAGTGCGATCGTCAGCGCCCGCCATCAGCTTATTTTGTTCTACTCGTTTATTGCCATCGTCATGATTGTTTTTGGCGCGCTGATGTATTTAATAGAAGGGCCTAAATATGGCTTTACGACGCTCAATGCGTCCGTCTACTGGGCCATTGTGACCGTCACGACCGTGGGTTACGGTGATATTACTCCCCATACGCCATTGGGGCGCATCGTGGCGTCCGTGCTGATTTTGATTGGCTATTCGGTTATTGCCATCCCGACGGGACTTATTACCACACACATGAGCAGCGCGTTTCAGAGCCGCAAGCAACAGCGCAAATGTCCTCATTGCCAGCAGGGTGAACATGAACACGACGCGCGGTTTTGTCACCGCTGCGGCAGTGAATTACCGGAGTAAATAAAAAAGGCTGCAATCGCAGCCTTTTTTATTATTCGCGCCAGAGAATATGGCACAGCTTGTGGTCTTTCTCCCGACAGAGCAGGACGCGGGCGAAAATATCGTTAATTTCGCCGCCGTCTTCATCGGCCAGCCCAATCACCACTTCGGCAAAGAAGTCAGGATTCAGGTCGAAATCCACATGCTCAGCCCAGTCTTCTGAAGGGTCGAACAATTCGGCGCCGCCGCGCTCTTCGAACTGCAGATTAAAGAGGATCACGTCTGCGGGATCGAGGTTATCAACCGCCAGTTCGAGAAAAATGTCATAGGCCTGCTCGAGCGTTTCGTCTTCGGTCAGGCGATTGTTCAGATCCATTTCCATGATGACTACCTGTTTAACATCGTTGGGCACGTTTTACAGCAACGGACTAAAGAAGTAAAACAGTCGTTCGGCAATTCTCTGCCACAGCGGTCGTTTTACCCACAGTCTGGCATCCAGCAGCCGCGAGCGGGAGATATAATCATCCTGCACCGCCGCAAGGTCGCCGCCAAAGCCGGCATCATCAATGACCAGCGTGATTTCAAAGTTTAGCCACAGGCTGCGCATATCCAGGTTGACCGTTCCCACCAGGCTCAGCTCACCGTCGACAAGAACGCTCTTGGTGTGGAGCAATCCGCCTTCAAACTGGTAAATTTTCACCCCTGCGGCCAGCAGTTCGCTGAAGAATGCCCGGCTGGCCCAGCCCACCAGTAGGGAGTCATTTTTGCGTGGCAAAATGATGCTCACATCGACACCGCGCTGCGCGGCGGTACAGATCGCATGCAGGAGGTCGTCGCTGGGGACAAAGTAGGGCGTCGTCATGATCAGATATTCACGCGCCGAGTAGGTTGCCGTCAGCAGCGCCTGATGGATTAAGTCTTCCGGGAAGCCCGGCCCGGAAGCAATGGTATGAATGGTGTGACCGCTGGCCTCTTCAAACGGCATAATATTGCCGTCCGGCGGTGGCGGCAGAATACGCTTGCCGGTTTCTATTTCCCAGTCGCAGGAATAAACGATGCCCATCGAGGTGGCAATCGGCCCCTCCATTCGCGCCATCAAATCAACCCATTGACCTACGCCCGAGTCCTGTTTGAAGAAGCGCGGGTCAACCATATTCATGCTGCCGGTGTAGGCAATATAGTTATCGATCATGATCATTTTGCGATGCTGACGAAGATCCATCCGGCGCAGAAATACGCGCAGGAGATTCACTTTCAACGCCTCAACCACTTCGATCCCGGCATTACGCATCATGCCCGCCCAGGGGCTACGGAAAAATGCCACGCTACCCGCGGAGTCGAGCATCAGGCGGCAATGAATGCCGCGCCGCGCGGCGGCCATCAGCGACTCGGCGACCTGATCAGCCATCCCGCCGGGCTGCCAGATATAAAAAACCATCTCGATATTATGACGCGCCAGCTGAATATCGCGGATTAACGCCTGCATGACGTCGTCGGACGAGGTCAGCAGCTGCAGTTGATTGCCCTTAACGCCGCCAATCCCCTGACGGCGCTCGCACAGCTTAAACAGTGAGGAGGCGACACTGCTGTTCTCCTCGGCAAAAATATGTTTGCAGGCTTTAAGGTCGTTCAGCCACTTCGCGGTGGAGGGCCACATGGCGCGGGCCCGCTCGGCGCGGCGTTTACCCAGATGAAGCTCGCCGAAAGAGAGATAGGCAATAATTCCCACCAGCGGGAGGATATAAATGATCAGAAGCCAGGCCATGGCAGAGGGTACGGCTCTGCGCTTCATCAGGATGCGTAATGTCACACCCGCGATTAACAGCCAGTATCCCAAAATGACCAGCCAACTCACCACGGTGTAGAAGGTTGTCATAGGTAAAAAAATCCTTTTGAAAGCGTATTGTTATGAGTGTACGCATCAGGATTCATCTGGCAAATAAAAACGCCAGGTAAAAGCGCTGGTTTGCTGCCGGGTTGGGTTTATAATGGCGACTCTGTTAGTTAAAGAGTTGTAGACATGAAGCGCAGTAGAACAGAAGTAGGGCGCTGGCGCATGTTGCGACAGGTGAGTCGTCGCAAGGCTCGTTGGCTGGAAGCTCAATCCCGCCGCAATATGCGTATTCACGCCATCAGAAAATGTGGATTGACCAGGCACCGCAACGCGTTGCTGTTCGCAGTCCAGGATATCTGAAACCATGAGGGCACCGTAACGGGTGCCCGCTGATTTTATAGCGTCTGATTTTTTAGGAATAGCGTATTTGCAGCGATATTCCTGTTGTGTTTAGCAAAAGGAGGGAGAAGTGTTTGCGGAGTTTGGCGTACTGAATTTCTGGACGTATGTTGTCGGCGCATTTTTTATCGTGCTGGTGCCAGGGCCGAATACCCTGTTTGTGCTAAAAACCGGGATCGGTCACGGCGTTAAAAAAGTGTATCTTGCCGCCACGGGCGTATTTATCGGCGATGCGGTGCTGATGTTTCTGGCCTGGGCGGGCGTCGCGGCATTAATCCAGACCACGCCGGTACTGTTTAATATCGTGCGCTATCTCGGGGCCTTCTATCTGCTCTGGCTGGGCGGCAAAATGCTCTGGTCAGTGGTGAACCGCCAGAAAAATGCGCATGAGAGCGGCCCTGAACCGGCCAGTATGATCATGAAACGTTCGCTGGTGTTAAGCCTGACCAATCCCAAAGCGATTCTGTTCTACGTATCGTTCTTCGTTCAGTTCATTGACGTGAATGCACAGAGCACCGGCACTTCTTTCCTGATCCTCGCGACGACGCTGGAGTTAATAAGCTTTATGTACATGAGCTTCCTGATCTTCTCCGGCGCGTTTGTGACGCGTTATCTGAAAACGAAAAAGAAACTGGCAAAGCTGGGGAACGGGCTCATAGGGCTGCTGTTTGTCGGGTTTGCGGCGAGGCTAGCGTCGCTACATTGATGGTTTGAAAGGCTCCTGAGGGAGCCTTTTTATTATGTTTGACAACACCTCAACTGTTAGTTGTATAGTGCAACTAACCGATGAGGGCACAACATGCACAGCGAAACTCCACTAGTCAGTGTTATTCGACGTTCCTCGCGCCTGATGGTGCGAGAATTAGGCTTTATGGCCTCGACCCTGGCCTCAACGAATTACTCACCGTCGGCCGTCCATACCCTGGTCGAAATAGCCCTACGCAAAGAGATGACGGCGAGTCAGCTGGTGCAGCTGCTGGGGCTGGATAAGTCCAGCGTCAGCCGTATGCTTGCTCGTCTGATTGCCGCGGGTGAGCTCGAGGAGGTCATTTCAGCTGAAGATGCGAGAGCGAAGAGCCTCAGGCTGACCGCGAAAGGTCATGTGACGGTCAGTAAAATTAATACCTTTAGCAACGAGCGCGTGGTCTCAGCGATAAAGAGTCTTACTCCTGCCCAGCAGCAGATCATTTCTGAAGGACTCTCCCTTTATGCCAACGCGCTGCTGGCTTGCCGTGAAAAGGGCAACGCCACGCGCCCCGACGAACTCACGATAGTTAAGGGGTATATTCCCGGCATGATTGGCCGTGTCGCGGAGATGCATGGGGTTTATTACGCGCGCGAGCACCATTTTGGCCGCTTTTTTGAAGCCAAAGTGGCCGCAGGGGTTGCAGAATTTAGTGACCGCCTGGATAAGCCATGCAACCAGATCTGGCTGGCGGTGATGAACGGCAGGATAATGGGGTCAGTGGCGATAGACGGCGAGGATTTAGCGCCGGGTGAAGCCCATCTTCGCTGGTTTATTCTTGACGATGGCTGCCGGGGACATGGGGTGGGGAAAAAACTGCTCACCGAAGCGATGCGTTTTTGCGACAGCGTGGGTTTTTCTGCCGTGCATCTCTGGACATTCAATAAATTGACTGCGGCACGACGTTTATACGAATCGTTTGGATTTACGCTCGCCAAAGAGTGGGAGGGCGATCAGTGGGGAACCCTTATAACGGAGCAACAGTTTACCCGGCGCAGAGACGCGTAACCTCTACTATGAAAAAGGCTCCTTTCGGAGCCGCTTTGGTATCAGAACACTTTCTTATACGGTCTGACCGTTACTTTCGCATACACACCTGCGGCAACATACGGATCTGCGTCAGCCCATGCCTGAGCGCTTTCCTGAGATTCAAACTCAGCAATCACGGTGGAACCAGCAAAACCGGCAGCACCCGGATCGTTGCGGTCTACTGCGGGCATGGGGCCAGCGGTCAGTAATCGGCCTTCATCCTGGAGTAGCTGCAAACGTGCCAGATGCGCAGGGCGCACGGACTGGCGTTTTTCGAGCGAATCAGCAACATCTTCAGAGTAAATCACGTAAAACACGGCGAAGCTCCTTAACCGGTAAAAGTGTCAGTTACGTTATGTGAAAGGGCAAACGACTGCAATGTAAAATAAAAACAATGTTAATACCCTGATCTGAATGCACCTTTTTTGGCCTCTCAGGCGCTAAAGTTGCGCCAGAACAAAGTGTCTTATTGAATATGATTGCTATTTGCATTTAAAATCAGGGTTCGGTTTTTTAACGTTGATGAATATGACTTCGATGACCCTTGATTTACCTCGCCGCTTTCCCTGGCCGACGCTGCTTTCTGTCGTGATTCACGGTGCCGTTGTGGCGGGTTTGCTGTATACCTCGGTTCATCAGGTTATTGAAATGCCCGCGCCCGCGCAGCCGATTTCGGTGATGATGGTATCGCCAGCGGATCTCGAGCCGCCGCAGGTTGCCCCTCCGCCGCCGCAGCCGGTGGCAGAGCCTGAGCCAGAACCCGAGCCCGTTCCGGATCCACCGAAGGAAGCCCCGGTAGTGATCCACAAACCTGAACCGAAGCCAAAACCTAAGCCGAAGCCAAAGCCGGTGAAGAAGGTCGAGGAGCGTCCGAAACGCGAGGAACGTCCGGTTGAACCGCGCGCGACCCAGACGGTGGAGAATGCGGCGCCTTCGCGTCCGGTGATGAATAACACCGCAGCCGCGCCTAAGCCGACAGTCAGTGCCCCTGCGGGTCCGCGCGCGCTGAGTCGCAACCAGCCTCAGTATCCGGCGCGAGCGCAGGCCTTGCGTATTGAAGGCCGCGTACGGGTTAAATTTGACGTTACTGCCGATGGCCGCGTGGACAACGTGGAAATATTGTCCGCTCAGCCTTCTAATATGTTTGAGCGCGAAGTGAAATCGGCGATGCGCAGATGGCGCTATGAGGCCGGGAAACCGGGCAACGGACTGATTGTGAATATAGTTTTCCGCCTGAATGGCGGGGCGCAAATGGAATAAAAAAAGCCTCCTGATGGAGGCTTTTTTTTTGCCTGTCAATCAGGCCTGCGGAAGTTGACGAGGTTTGCCCTCGCTGTCCACTGCAACATAAATAAACAGCGCTTCGGTGGCCTTATAACGCTGCCCAATAGGTTCAGAAGAGACTTTCTTAACCCATACTTCGATGTTGATTGAAATAGAGGTGTTGCCGCGTTTGACGCAGCGCGCGTAGCAGCAAACCACATCTCCCACCGCAACCGGGCGCAGGAAGGTCATGCCGTCCACTCGCACAGTCACCACGCGCCCGTGGGCAATCTCTTTTGCCAGAATTGCGCCGCCCATATCCATCTGCGACATCAGCCAGCCGCCAAAAATATCGCCATTGGCATTGGTGTCAGCGGGCATTGCCAGTGTGCGTAAAACCAGTTCGCCCTGCGGGGCGTTAGTTGTTGTCATTGTTTTAACTCGTAACGGAAGACTTCAGGCGGGATGCTACTATGATTTTACAGTGGAGAGAATAGACCAGAACGCCTGTCGTTGACGTTCTGGTCAGTCATTAATCAGTGCTTGTCGTCTTGCGGCATGTGGCGATAGATGTATACGCCGCTTAACAGCGTGAAGATAAGGGTCAGCGCAGTCAGGCCAAAGACCTTGAAGTTGACCCATATATTCTGCGGCAGCCAGAAGGCGATATAGATATTGGCAAGACCACAGAGAATAAAGAAGACCGCCCAGGCGATATTCAAACGGGACCAGACTTCCTGAGGCAGCGTCAGCTCTTTGCCCAGCATGCGCTGGATCAGCGGTTTTTTCATCACCCACTGGCTGATTAACAGTGCACCAGCGAACAGCGCATAAATGACGGTCACTTTCCACTTAATAAATTCATCATTGTGGAAGAACAGCGTAAGCCCGCCGAACACGGCGACCAGGACGAACGTTATCAGCGCCATCTTTTCGACTTTACGATAGCGAACCCAGCTGTAGATCAGAACAACAGCCGTTGCAACGATCAGCGCAGTGGTCGCGGCATAAATGTCATACAGCTTATAAAAAGCAAAAAAGACCACGAGCGGTAAAAAATCAAGAAACTGCTTCATTCTGTGATTCCATCTTCTGAACGGGGCGGGTGGCAGCGATGCCGCCCGCCTCAGGATTACTGACGAATTAACATATACAGGCGGAACAGATAGACCAGCAGTACCGCTGAAATCAGATTGCTCAGCGTATTCGCCACTACCGCGCCAACGTTCGGCGTTAATACCGCAAAATTCGGTGCAAACAACAGCAGGAGCGTTTTGGCGAGCAGCCAGCCGATCACGGCGGGAGCCACCAGACGCATATTCGCCCATGCCAGTCTGATGCTGCTGCGCATCGCGGTAAAAATCCCCATCTTATCCTGCACCACCATCACAGGCGCAAATGAAAGCACGATAGCCAGTAAAACACCCGGCACCACGACCAGCATAATTCCCATTTGCACCAGCATGGTGGTTAAAAAGATCAGGATAAACAGCTTAGGTAAGACTGGCGCACTCGCACCAATCGCCCGTAAGGCGCTGACCCGGTGACCCGCCGAGACCAGCTGAATCATCAGCAAAACGCCGCCCGCCAGAACCGCATTACCAATCAGGCCTGAGAACGTTGACGCGGCAGACGCCCGCAGCAGAATCTGCTGCTGCTCCGGCGTCATGTTTTGCACCAGTTCAAACAGCCCCACGCTTCCGGCAAGGTGGTCGCCCTGGCTCAGGCTGGCAATCTGTTCATCACTCGGTGAGAAGGCATGGCCCAGCACCACCGTGATAAAGGCACATAGCAACGCGATCAGTAAAAAGGTTATGAACTGATTGCGGAAAAAGTTTCCCGTGTCACGGTAGACAGACTTCGCCGTGATAGACATGCACTCTCCTTGAGTATTGCAGGTGTTAATTAGCCGGCAATTGTACACCGGATGCACCTGCTGTGGCAGCATCAAGGCTTGTATGGAAAAGCATATCTTTGTAAAGCGGAGGTAATCCAACGCGCGCCCGGGCGCGATTGCAGGCTTCGTTGACCTGCCCATCCTCCCCCGACATGGCAAATTCCCGGCACGGGCTGGGCCGATCCTCATAGATGGAACACCTGGTAGAGACCCCGGGCTCGCCCTGTAGCGCCACGCAGCGGGCCTGCTTTTGGTTTGTGCCGCTCATGCAGCGCAGAAAAGGCGTTAGCGGCTCTGTGAGATGAACCGGAACGGTACCGCCGCCATCGCTGGCTTCGGCCCAGTAGAAAGAGACTCGAAAATACGCACAACAGGCTCCGCACGTCATGCACGGGTTGATATCACTCATGGCACACCTGCTAAAGAAGAACGCATCAAATCAACTTGTGAGAGCGATAAATTATCCAGCCGCCAGAGGAAGAGCAAGAGGGGGAAAAGGGAAAATTTTGTAACCGTGAAATGCCAAAAATTGACATGGAAACAACTTATCGCTTTTGGATGTGCAACAAAAAATTAATCCAGATCAATGAATGTTAAGTTACTGGTTTTAATGTGATCTGTAGCAGATCACTTATTACTCATTTGTGAGTATATTCTCATCCGCGATTAAAACCACAACGATGGAGCGGATATGAAAAAATTAGCGGTGGCAGCCCTTGTATTAAGCAGTCTCTCTGGCGGCGCGTATGCGCATGAAGCAGGCGAATTCTTTATTCGTGCCGGTTCGGCTACGGTTCGCCCGACTGAAGGATCGGATAACGTGCTGGGTATGGGCGGTTTTAACGTCAGTAATAACACCCAGTTAGGGTTAACGTTCACCTATATGGCGACGGAAAACGTTGGTGTTGAGCTTCTGGCTGCAACGCCGTTCCGTCATCGCGTAGGTCTGGGCGCAACCGGTGATATCGCTACGGTTCACCATTTACCGCCAACGCTGATGGCGCAATGGTACTTTGGTGATGCCAGCAGCAAGGTGCGTCCTTATATTGGCGCCGGTGTGAACTACACCACTTTCTTCGACGAGAAGTTTAACGATACCGGTAAAGAGGCCGGTCTGACTGACCTCAGCCTGAAAGATTCATGGGGTATGGCGGGGCAGGTCGGTCTGGATTATCTGATTAACCGCGACTGGCTGATTAACGCCTCGGTCTGGTACATGGATATTGATACGGATGTACGCTTCAAAGCGGGCGGTCAGCAGCAAAGTATCAATACTCGCCTGGATCCGTGGGTGTTTATGTTCTCTGCGGGTTATCGTTTCTAATCCCCCGTCAAACTGGCCACAGGGTGGCCAGTTTGCTTTGCTCACTTCAAAACGACGGATAAACCGGCCGCTCATCAAGCTTAACGCAGTGCCTCAGGATATTTTCTCCATCATATAAATAGCTGAAAGCGTCGCTGGACAGGGAATGAAAGAGAATATCGCCGTTGGCAAACGGGATGATTTCGGTATCACCTGCACGTTTATGTCCCGCGCCGGTTTCAAAATGGCCGTGCCATCGTTCCTGGGTATGGTCATAAACGTGCAGAATGACCTCGACAAGTCCTCTTTGCGGACAATTAAGGCGCAGGAAGGTAGAAGAGAAATTCAGGGACAGCGCATGGAAGGGAATCAATAAGGCGAAAACCAGTAAAGCTCGTAAATACATCAAACCGCGAAAACCTCCTTCAATAGGGAAGTGAGATTTTACTTAAGTCAAAAATCGCGTTTTTGCCGTGGATCAAGATGTCTTATAATTCAATGCGATAAAGGCCCCGCGCGAGGCCCTTAGCGATCATTTTTGAATCAAATAGCGAATGGTCGGGCCATCCTGCTGGATATCCAGCACCGTGTAGCCGTGGTTTTTCGCATCCAGCGGAATGTTGTTGATGGATTGCGGACAGTCGCTGACCACTTCCAGAATTTCCCCTCTTTTGAGCTGCGGTAGGGCTTCAAGCGTGGCAACAGCCGGATAAGGGCAGGGTTCACCGACCATATCCAGACGATAATCGGGCACGATCTCTTTCATGCAGCATTCTCCTGGGTTTCTGTTTTAACACTCGCGCGACGGAAGAAGCGTTTCTCCTGCGCGACAACCAGTAAAAAAGCGACCAGCAGCAGGGCGTAGGTGACCAGCAGGCCGCCGAGAGGCCCGAAGGTGTTCAACAGGTTTACCTTGTCCCAACTCGTGGCAAGCGCCGGAGACAGATCGTCCCAGAAGTAAGCCAGGATCGTCGAGCCGATAACATTTCCCAGGCCCACCCACCAGTAATGCACCTGACCTTCAACGGCGCGGTACATCCAGCCGGTTTCACACCCGCCAGCCAGCACGATCCCGAAGCCGAACAGCAGGCCGCCAATGACCGCGTTAGGACCGGCCCACATGATTTTCGGTTCGACGCCGAGCTGAACATAGCTGAAGATACCGATGGCGCTGACCGCCATCCCGGCGATAATCGCCTTTGCCATCATCGTACGGCCGGTGATCCACATATCGCGAAACGCGGAGGTAAAGCAGATCTGCGCGCGTTCAATGAGCAGACCAAAACCCACGCCGAACAGCATCGCCAGGCCGAGTTTGGGCTGATTCATCGCAGTGCAAAGCGCCCAGGCGACCATAGCAAAAAAGATCAGCATACCGAGGCGGAAACGGCGACGCGCCTGGTCTGGGTTCTGGGTTAACGGTGACGCAGCGCTGACTTTTGTCATTTTCACCGGAATGCGGAACAGCGGCAGCAGGGTGAATTTGGCACCGAAGTAAGAGCCGATGGCCGTGGCGACGGCAAAGAACCAGGCGTGAAGCGAAAACTGAGGAATCCCCGTAAAGAAAGCGGCCAGGTTACAGCCCATCGCCAGACGGGCGCCAAACCCGGCAATGATACCGCCGACTACCGCCTGCATTATGCGAATACGGCTTTTGGGCATCCGCAACTTAACGTTGTTTGCCCACAGCGCCGCCGCGAAACAGCCGCCGAACATGCCGACGATCATCATCCCGTCGATGCGGGTGAGCGGCGTGCCGTCCAGATGAATGAGTTGAAAGTAACCCCACTCTTCGGTATGCACGCCAGCGAGCTGTAGCAATTGACCACCCCAGCGGGTGAACTCGCCGGTCACGGCCCAGAAGGTGCCGGTGATGCCGAAATAGTAGGTAGAGAGAATGCCTGCCGCGATGACGGCCGGGACAGGTGACCAGAACTTAACCAGGTAAGTCTGTTTGAAGGCGTGCCATGACATGAATAAGCCTCTGAACTCAGAAGGTGTAAGTGAATTTAACGGACTGGAATATATATCTTTTTCGTTTGCCTCAAAACCTCTCCACACCTTTTCTCCAAAATACCGCCTCTTTTTATGACCTCAGTCATTAAACCGTGCTGCGTTTGGATTCTCGGCACGGCTGCGGAATTCAGAGCAGCAAGAGCCGTTGATATACCTGATGCTCTGACAGAGACTCTGGCTGGAGTGCGGGTGGATCCCGAATCGGCGTTAACACCAAAAACGCACTCTTATTCAGCTTAACCACCTTACAGATATAAAAACTGCACCTTAAAACGACATGGCTAAGATAATTCCCGCGATATGAGTCAAATATATACAAAAGGGTTTGCTTGAAAGCAGAGTTTTAACAGTACCGCTGCTCAAAAACGACTTTTTATGTATCTTTTTTCAGAATATCCTCATGCTAATTACCTTTGCTAAATTAGGATATTCGCATATGGACTGTTAGTCTTTGATTTTGTTACTTCCGGTTATTAAACGATATCAGACATAGAAGCTGGCAATTCTAAAATTTTTTGTGAATGGACGCCTCCGTTCGTATTATGTACGTCGAAGGCCTGGTGAGGAGAGAGTGATATGGAAGATGTTGTTTATGTTATCGATGATGATGATGCATATAGGCTGTTTGTGGTTAAATTGTTAATGGCGAAAGGTTATCAAACTTTTGACTTCAAAAATGCCGAAGAATTTCTCTCCTGCCCCATAGTTGATCATCCCTCATGCTTAATACTTGAAATTAACACGCCAGACACTAACGGTTTCGATGTGATAGATGCCCTGGGTAATGGTGCCAACTTACTGATTTAGTGTATGATGGTGTTTTTGAGGTGCTCCCGTGGCTTCCATCTCCAT